>Ga0256407_10007794_pt1 | contig 15941 bp, 10 predicted proteins | sample RumenRJG_04DNA_FD_193489 | JGI IMG/M metagenome (GOLD analysis project Ga0256407, IMG submission 193489) | Bovine rumen microbial communities from Lethbridge, Alberta, Canada - RJG_04 | ecosystem: Host-associated > Mammals > Digestive system > Stomach > Rumen | place: Canada: Alberta...
AAAACAGTGAAGGGGGCATGTAGCCCCCTTCTGTCTGTCTCTCAAATTTTCATATTGCCTTTTATTCTTCGTCGCCCCAGAGGTTGTTGGTATCTTCACCCCATGTATCGCCAAAATTGTCGTCATCATCAAAAATGAAGCTGTTCTCTTTAGATAATGCCTCCTGACCAGAAGTCCATCCATGGGAGTCAGTTGTCAAAACACATTCCCCCATCATCAGGGAAACTTGTATTTCTGGAGTTGTATACTGCCTTTTCATTGTATGCATTTATTATTTAATAACAATTTTCTTTCCTTTATGGATATAAACACCTTTATCCCTCGGTTGCACTCTTACACCCTGTAGATTGTAATAATAATCATCTTGGCTTTTACTAGATACCTGTTCTATTCTAGTTGCTACACCACTTTGGACAAAACCGCCATCAGGATTGGCGTACAAGAAACACATCTCCGACTGGTCACCATCATCATAAGTAGGTTCATCATCCGGAAAACTAATACCTACATATTGTATTTCATCATCGTCCTCGCCCTGAATAGATAGAACCTGCGTACCATTATCAAACATGGTAAAAGCCTTCGCATTTCCCAATCCTTCATTGCCAGGTCCATCTTCAGCCCCTTCATTGTTGTTGGTGAAAACGGTAGCAGGCATTTTCAAGTATGCTCTGTTAGCTCTCATTTTTGAACTTGTTAGACGAGACCATTTATATTCATTACCTGATTTTATAAGACCAAAATTTCTATATACAACATTTGATGTTTTTGGCCATGGCCATACTGGAGCAACATCTGTCTCTTCTACTGATTCCTCAAGCAAATTATTCTCACCGCTATTATCGGTTTCATTTGAACCGCTCCATTTCCAAGGATATGATTTTATATTATTGCTAGTTCTTTCAAAATAGTGAAGATAACTTGAACCGTTCTCTTTAACATATGCAACAAGCACTACACCTGTATTCGCAGGGATACAATTATAATAATTATTATCACCCTTAGGACTGCCATATACTCTACGCAGGATAACATTGCCATTATTATCATATCCCGTAGCCCTATATACCCTTATTTGAAGATCACTGCCTGTTGGTAATTTATCATGCTCATAACTATCACTATAAGTACGAATAGCGCCTTGTATAAGCTGATAAGGCTCGGATCTATCAGAAAGTGCAAATTGTTGCCAACCATTGTTTGGCCCTACCCTTACACCATCTTTATAATAATTATCTTTGAAACCATTTAAATTCGATTGACTAATAGTTGCCCCTTCTTTCCAAGCACCCACAAAATACTCATAGTCTTCTGGAGTATCAGGATAATGTAGTTTTGCAGCGCATGTGTTAACAAGAGCAACATCCGTTTGCCCAACAAGAGTTTCAAAAGCAAACGCGTTCATTTCGCAAACTGTGTTACGACTTTCTACATAAACATCTTTAAGGGATGATATATCTTTAAAAGCACCTTCTTTTATTCTTTTAACTGTGGCAGGAATTGTAATCTCGGTAATCGTCAAATTTCCTAATGCGCCATTTCTAATTTCCTCAATATTAGCAGGAATGTCGATCTCGGTAATACTTGTAAATCCATACAGGAAATTTTCTGGTAAATAACTGAAACTGGCATCAGTAGGAAGATCTATTGATGTCAATGTTGATTTCCAATCTAAAGGGATCTTAAAAAACTGCATGTTATTTGAAGAAATCACACATCTACTAAGATCTAAAGAAGTTATTGAACTATTCTTGTTGGCTAACTGCAGTATATCGGGATCTTCTGAAAACGGACCAATTAATTCAAATCCACTTGCTGAAGTAATCTTTTCATAATCCTCATCGGAAATGCTAGGATTTTGTGCATGATCTCTTAATGCAGGCCCAAGTTCACCAGCTGATGATTGGGTAATCGTCACGATACCAGTAACGTCATCTTTAGTTATGCTCAGTGCTGCCCATGAATTACTGGCAACGACCAAAGCGAATACAATTGATAATAGTTTTCTCATGATGTAACTATATTAAATTTAATAATAAGTTTATTTTATCTATGTAGACTGAAACTGATTTTACCTGTTGGCGCGCTATTTTTTCATGGCCTTATGCCTTAACGAATAGGTTGGATTTTACTCCGTCTTTCTTTTCAACTTGGATTTCTTTACTTGAGGCTCCCTATTTATATTAAATAATGTGGAAGTCGATACTTGAGAAGTCCGTTTGCGTACACAACGCTGTTTTCAGTTCGTGCGAAAATCGGCGCAAAAGTACAATAAGTTTTCCAAATCACCAAATAAAAATAGGTAAAATCTTGCCGAAAATCACATTTTATTCAAATAAGCACCCTTTTTACAACAATTCATAACCACTGCGTCACCTTTACATCGACATAAACTAAGTTCAGTTTTCATGCCTCCACCAGGAGAATCTCTTAAGAATCTTAGTTTTATCAGTCCCACAGAAAGAGATTGTATTTCACACAGAAGATATTATTTCACACAGAAATCACAGAAATCACAGAAAGGCTTCGCCGGCCATGCGGATTGTAATCACATTATCCACCAAGATAATATTTCTGTGGGTTCTGTGGGTTCTGTGTGAGGTATTTTTAGCCTAAGGATTTTGTGAGATTATGAATAACGCCTAAGGCGATCTAAGGAAAGAAGCACGCTACGCGTGGAAATCCAGCAAATTTGAAACAAAATTGAACAGAATTAAACGGCGTGGCAAGGAACAGGTACCTATCGCGAGTGGCGTGAAGTGGTACTTGAAGTGATGTCATCTGCCTTTGTTTAAGGTGCCTATTTGGCATCTTACACGCAAAAAAAAACAACTTATTTGAACGTCGTTTGCAAATTTATTCTTATCTTTGCACCGTAAAAATCTTTAATCTAACAATTATGGATATACAAAAAGTAAATCATTACAAGTCAATTTTCGATTCCATCGCCCACACAATCAAGGACGATGATGGTAATTCAATGGAAGTATGGTATGCCCGTGAACTACAGCATGTTCTTGGTTATGCCAGGTGGGAGAACTTTGTAGTAGCCTTAGGTAGGGCTATGGAATCCTGCAAATCATTGAAGATCAATGTGGATGATCATTTTCGTGAGGTCACGAAAATGATACTTAGGTCAACGAGGCATTAAGCCAGAAAACCTTCCTCCTGAAGAAGATATAAAGAAGGTGGAACGAAGGGTGGCAAAGGAAGAGAAAGAAATGCTGAAAGACGGGACGAAGATACCGAAGAACCCAGAAAAGTAAAGCATTATTCCTGAATTTCTATATTCCATAAAACCACATGGACGAGACGGTAGAACCCGTTTCGTCCTTTTTTATCCGTTGAATCCGCGTTATCCGTGTTCAGAATAAATATTTCTGGAGTAATTATTCTAATTATAGTAATTTCTATTTAACAACAAAAAAACGGAGCCTGTCATCCCGACAGACCCCGACTCACAATTAACTCAAGTATTGAAAAGCTATTTACTTCTATTAAATTTTCAGTCTATTACATAAAACATAACTAACAAAAACATTTTCTTTAAGACTAATTCTATTCGCAATATATAAATTTGAGTTATCCTTTACCAATCGCCCCAAAGGTCGAACTCCTTGGCTGAAGAACCTGGACCACCATCTTCTGTTAAAATGGTTACAGGCGTGTCATCGCCTGTGGGCTGCGGTTTTTCAACATTAAAAGGACTATTAGGGTCTGACGTATAGCCAAATACTCTGTTGCTTGCGCAAATCATCTCGCCCATCTCAGCTTCATAGAACTCTGAAACAGGTCTTACATATATCTTTTTCATTTCTTTATTCTCTAAATTATCTTACTACAATCTTTTTACCATTCACCACATACACACCTTTCGACAAACCTTCCAGGGAAGCATTGTTCTCACGAACAGCCTGTCCGCTCAGGTTGTAAACCACGCCACTATTCTTGCTGCTCTCGTTTACAACAGCATTCTCAACAGCTGTGGTAATGCCGAAGTCTTCACCAAAGAGCTCTGAGAAATCAAGATCCATGGTTTTTGCCTGATATGAGGTTTCTGACACCACTTTTTGCACAATAGATGTGAAGGGATTCCACTTACCTGTTTGCACCACTTTAGTTAGATAATAAGCCAACGGCCATGTAGGCGGTTCATATCCGAGATAGAAAGAGTTCGCAGGGATATCCTTCTTCTTATAAGTTCCTTTGAAGATATAAGCTTCCTTAATAATAACCTGGTAATTATCACCACTTCTTGTTGGCTTGTCACCATCTACTAAGTCACCTTTGACGGGCTCGGGATCTTCGGTTGCTATAGTATTGTTAGCGTTTTTCACATCCACGCCAGCAATCGTGCGGTAAGTTTGCGTACTCGATCCCGATTTGGTCGTTGTAGTAACGGGTACACTACGAACACCCGGATGGATCATATAGGGAACACCTTTCTGCACATATATAGCATTATTCTTATCGTCAGGAATCGGGAGCTTTTTGGAGAAAGTAACAGTACGCACCTCTTGTCCATCAACGATATGTTTGTTTACGTAGCTAAACTCACGAATATCGGTTTTCACTCCGTATGTTGTCATCACCTGATTGTAAGACATGTCGAAGGGGAATACGGCAGAATACCAACGACTTTCAACCAAACGTCCTTCGTTCCAAATTTTCTCTTCAAGGTCACCCGCAGCGAACATGAAGTTGTGCCAGCCATTGAACGGGGTATAGTTTGTACTTCCTTGAGGAACAACATTTGGATCCAAAAGTTCAAAATACTGATTAAACATTCCTCCATCATCTTTGAAATAACGATGACTTTCCATTTCAACCCATTTACTTGGATTAAACATAGTAAGTTTACTCATGTCACTGGTTTTTATACCATAAGAGTTGAGCTTCTTCTTTGTAGCTTCGGAATTGAGATTACGCAATTCTTCTATACTTAAATCATTAAGAGCTCTCAAGAATGGATTCACACAATACTTATATGCTTCCGGATCGTTGGGAAAATGAAGACGTGCAGGATGTTTTACATACGACTTACTTGATTTCCAATCATTGATTGAAACAACGCTAGTATTCCCGTCATATCCATCATTAAAGGTAAAACCATCATAAGTGTACTCTTGATTAAATGATCCGTCAAAAGTCTCCACATGATTACCTAACACATAAACATCTTCGAGTTTCTTGTTCTCTTTAAATGCATTGTCTCCTATATAATTAACATTTGCAGGGATGATAACAGTAGTTAATTCGCTATTATACCCAAATGCGTCAGAATCTATTCTTTTCAAAGTGTTTGGGAAATGGATTGATGCAATTTTGGGCGCCTTACCAGCAGAAGCTCCAGCAAATGCACTAGCACCTATTTCTTCAACTCCTTCTGGTATTCTGACAGTTGTTAGGTTCGTTGCATTCTGGAATGTATAAGCAGGAATTACAGTGAAGGATGAAAGATCATTCTTGGCGGGATTCTCGAACATGAGAACTGTCTTAATATGATTATTATCCTGAAACATTCCTTTATGACCATAAAGCAAAGGAATAGTATTGGTCTTCTCTGGGAATGAAAACGTCTCAAGTTGCTTTAGATTGTCAAAAGCAATATACTGCAAATCATCATAAGAATTCAACTCTGCCTTCTCAAAATCTAAAGTCTTTAAGTTAGGAAAGAATGGGATTGCAGTCTGGTATTCACCGGTGATTTTCATCATGTCAGTTGTAGACAAATTATAACCATCAGTAACAATCTTCACAGAGGTGGCCGACTTAATATCAGACAGCTTGGACCAATCACTCTCAGTTGTTCCGTTGGTAAAGGTCAAGACATATGATCCCGATCCAACGTTGTCGACCTTGATTCCAGCTTGTGTCTCAATCATCCCGACAAGACACATCAACAATAGTAGTAAATACTTTTGCATCTCAGTTGATAATAAGTTTTAGTACTCAGTACGAGTAAATAGTTTATAAAAGTTTTGCTCAATTATAAAAAATGAGCGAATAGTTGATAATATGTTAGCGCACACACCCCGAGGGGTAGTAGCTGTTAGAAAAATCGGGTGCAAAAGTAGAATTTGTTTTTGAAACTTCCAAATAATGGGCGCAAAAAAAGCCTACAAAAACCCTACATTCTACAAATGAATACCCTATTTTCTACAAATGAAGCACATCACACGTTAATTTTAGGTGTATATTTTGTTGTTTCCGTACACAATTTTCATAACGGAAAATGCAGAAAAAGATCGGAAAAACGGGAAAAACGCGAGCAAAAACAACCTTGATTTCCCGCAGATATGTTATACCACACACTTTTTTTAATTGTCCCGCAGAAATAGCAGAAATAGCAGAAATTTTAGTTTCTCACTGATTCTAATGTCTATAGATAATCATGCCGCAGGGCTGGGCGAAGCCATTTCTGCTATTTCTGCTATTTCTGCGGGACAAAAAAATCATTATCTGCGGGAAATAGTAAATCTGTGAGATGGTAAAGATCTGTGTGAGGTTCTTTGACTCAATCAACCTCATTAATCCTTTTCTTCGGATGTGGATGCATGTTCGAGTTCGCTTGGATAGCAGCCATACTCCTCCTTGAAATACTTGGAGAAGATCTTGGGACTGTTGAAGCCCACCTCGTAGGCCACCTGCGATACCAGCTTTGCCGGATCGGCTACAAGAATCTGGTGAGCACGGCGTAAACGCAGCGTACGGATGAATACCAACGGCGTCTGACCGGTGATAGCCTGCAGCTTGCGGTTCAAGCCAGTTCTATGCATACCTAATTCGTTGGCGAGCTGATCGACGTTGAAATCGGGGTTTTCCATATTCTTGCTCACCGCCTCGATAGCCTTTTGCAACAGCTGCTCGTCAACAGTAGTGATGGTAATCTCCGAAGGTTCTATTTCCGGGTTCAGACGGAACTTCTTGCGTTTCTCCACCCCTTGCTCAAGCTGCTGACGGATTCTCAAGCGCAGCACCTCGAAGTTAAACGGCTTCGTGATATAATCGCTGGCACCTAACTGCAAGCCCATCAGCTCGTCTTCTGCCAAGGCCTTGGCTGAGAGAAGGATAATAGGTACATGACTGATGTTCACATCGCTCTTGATGGTTCGTGTAAGCTGCAAGCCATCCATGCCCTTCATCATGACGTCGCTTACCACCAAGTCGATATCCGTGTTCCGCATAATCTCCAACGCCTGACCGCCCTCTGTAGCCTGGAAGATGGTATAGTCGGCAGATAACACACTGGTCATATACGACAGCATGTCGGCATTATCCTCCACGATCAGCAAATTCTTCTTTTCTGCGGTTTTCTGCTCCAGAGGCTTCTCCTCAGGCAATGAAACGACAGTTTTCTGCGTCGCTGGAAGCAAAATGGTAAACACAGCCCCGCTCGGCTCATTATCGCCAGCCTTCACCGTTCCGCCATGCAGCTCCACATAATGCTTCACGATATTCAGTCCTAAGCCGCTGCTGCCCGTGTTCGTGGCACCCCTCTTCGACATATAGTAACGCTCGAAGATCCGGTCGCGGTTCTCCTTGGGAATACCCTGTCCGTTATCCATCACCTTGATCTGCACCATTCCATCGGCACCTTCGGCAATATCCACTTCGATAGCCCCTCCGTCGGGAGTGAACTTAAACGAGTTCGACAGCAGGTTATTGATCACCTTACTTATCTTATCCGCATCCACCAGCATCGGCAGTTCATCAACAGAACTGTTCACCATGAACTGCATCTTACGTTGCTGAGCCATCAGCTGGTACGACTCGCACTCGTTCTTGATGAGCGCCACCAAGTCGGTTGTATCCAGCGAAAGGACATCATTCGAGCTACCCAGTCGCTGGAAGTCGAGAATCTGGTTCACCAGCGAGAACAGATGATGTGCGTTTCTGTTCACCACCTCCAGTACCTTCTTCGTAGGCTCCGGCTGCTCTTGGTTCAACAGTTCCTCCACAGGTGTCATAATCAAGGTGAGCGGCGTACGCAGGTCGTGACTCACATTCGTGAAGAACCGCACCTTCATGTCGTTCATCTCCTGTTCGCGCTGCGCCTCCATCTTCATCTCGCGCAGTTTCTTCTGATACCTCTGGCGACGGCGGAAGAAGTTCAGGAAGGTAATCAACGAAGCAACGATAATACCCAGATAGCACAGCCATGCCCACCAAGAGTTCCAGAAAGGCTGTCTTACATGTATCGACAGCATATCGTATTCTTCCCACTCGTCCTCCTTATACACCTGTCGGCGTATCTTCAGCTTATATCTTCCTGGCGAGAGGTTCGACAGGCGCACGATGTAGTTATCCATCGGTATCCACTGGTCAGACTGCCCTTCCAACTGGTAGTAGAACAAGCTGCTCACCACCTGCTGGAAGCCACGAGGACGACATTCGAGCATGATGTTATTCTCGTTGAAATCGAGCTCCAGGTCCTTCACATAGATAATATCACTATGGAAAGACAGCATACGCGAGGGATCGGCAGGAAGCAACTCCTGGTCGTTGATCCTTAATGAGGTAATCAGCGGACTCTCCTTGGTGCTGGTCTTCTTCAGCAGTTCGGGCAATTGATTAGTGTCTATCAGGAAATAGCCCTCGCTGGCACCTGACAGCAACCGACCGTCCTTCAGCTTGATCAGCGCCTTGGCGTTATAGTAAGGAATCGTTCCGTAGTAGCCTCCGCGATAACAATACAGCTGGAACGAAGGGGTGGCCTCATTCACCACAATCACACGCACCATTCCCAGATCGGTAGTACACCACACATCGCCATTGTTGTCTTCAGCAATTCCGTTGATGCCATATCGTGCCAGCTGGTCCACCCGATAGGCCTTCCTGTTATGGATATCGTAGATATGTACTTCAGAATGGTTCCTATGACTCACCATCCACAGCCAACCGCGATGATCGATAGTGAGCGTCTTCGCTCCCGCAGCGATACTCGGGTTCTCTCCGAAGAGTTCCATCGGCACCGGTTCCATCTTCAGCGTACGGGTGTCGATGGCCATCAGGTACTGTCCTGAGATGCCATACACCTTACCTTTGTAATAAGCCAGCTGCATCATCCAGATAGCCCCCTCGTACACCGATGCGGTATTTCCCGTTACCGGGTCAACCATCCACAAGCCTTGTCCGAGTAACGACACAAACAGTCGTCCTTGGTCATCCTCCACCATCGAGAAAGGCGACAAGCCACGGAAGAACACCCTGCCGTCGCTCGCATACAGGCCCTTACCATACAGGCCAGCCCACACCCTGCCCTTCGAGTCCTGATACACCATCGTGGCTGCTGTTCCCGGATAGCGGTTCTCTAAGATCTCGTGTGTGGCATCAGCACTCACATGATAGATACCATTATCCTCGGTGCCCACCCAGAACGTGTTATCGCCAGCGTCGGCCAGGGCAATCACATCCTCAAACATATAATGTGTGGAAGGAACGGCCACATGGTACATCTGGTAATTGTTCTCCTGATGACTATACAGCGCCATGCCCCGCTTATGGTAAGTGATGATCACCAAGCCTTTCTTCTTGTCGAGATAGATATGCTGTATATGACTGTTATGCAAGTCGTCTTGCCTACCCGTTGTGGCATCCAGGTGATTGATCAGTTCGCCGTTCTTCACATACTCATAGATACCGTCGTTCGATGTGCCCACCAGCACACGACCGCTAGGCATCATATCAATGTCAACAATCATCGATGGCACCTCGTCGAGCGTCCTCCACTGCCTACTGCCTCGGTCGTAGCGGAAACAATGCAGACCGTTAGAGAAGAACACGTTCCCTGAGCCGTCGCGACTCAAAAACGTACTGTTGTAATAAGAGGGTTCGGGAACCGGAGCAACCTTGCTCACCTTTTTCTGTACGAAAGATACCGAGTAGATATACTTGGTGGTCACCACCAGTGCCTCATGCTCGTTCGTCGCAATCTCCATGATTTCCCCTGCCGACTTCGGTAATATATATAATAAGGTGTGCCCTTCCTTGAAGTCGCGCATATATACCTTATTATTATATCCTATCCATACGCGCCCTTGTTCGTCGGTCTTGTGTGCAAAATAGCCGTCAACATAAATGCCGAACTGCTTCAGGTAGTCGTTTGGGGCAGAAATCAGTTCGTTGGTACGTGGCGAATAGACCAGGATGTCCATCGATTGCGTTTCCAACCACAACCGCCCCAGGTTGTCCTGATCGATTTTCCGGATAATATCACTCAGTTGCGGATGGCGGTCGTAGCTGAACGGCACACGCCCCTCAAGCTGTGCATAGGTAATCAATCCGTTGGCCGTCCCCAGCCAAACGATATTATCTGCATCGCGGAACACACAGAACACCCCTTGTCCCTTGGTGTCTATGTAGTCAAAATGCAAGGTTTCATCTGCAGCATGTAAAGGAATTGTCATGCTACAAAAGAGAAAAAACAATATAATAGTAAGACCTTTTCTCATCTGTTAATAGTTATCAAGTGTCGTTATGCAATGTCAAAGGTACGGTTTTTTCACGATTCGCGCAAATTTTCCCGCTATTTTTTGTCCATTTCATCTGTTTTTCGTAGCTTTGCATGGTTGTTAACGAACACCGTAGTATTATGGAAATCTTACTTCACTATTGCTGGAAACATAAAATGCTCCCGCTGAGGGAATTAACCACCACCGACGGATATGCGGTGGAGGTGATAGATCCTGGTCTGCATAACCGTCATGCAGGTCCTGACTTCTTCAATGCCAAAGTGCGAATCAATGGTACGCTCTGGGTGGGCAATGTGGAAATACATGAGAAATCAACCGACTGGTATGCTCATGGCCACCATCACGACAAGGCGTATAACAATGTGGTTCTTCATGTGGCGGAGGTTATCGATACTGATGTGCAGACTGCAGATGGGCAGTATATTCCGCAGATGCAGTTCGAGGTGCCTTCGGAAGTGAAGGAACACTATAGGGAACTGTTGGCAGAGGATCAGTATCCACCGTGCTATCGGATTATCCCTGGGTTGACACGGCTGATGGTGCATTCTTGGATGAGTGCCTTGCAGACAGAGCGACTGGAACAGAAGACAGAGGCTATACGAGAGCGGGTAAGACAATGTGGCGACTCGTGGGAGAATGGTTACTTTATGACGCTGGCAAGGAATTTTGGGTTCGGAGTGAATGGTGATGCCTTCGAACTATGGTCGAAAAGTATTCCGCTGATGGCCGTGGCTCACCATCGTGATGATTTGTTCCAGATTGAGGCTATCTTCATGGGACAGGCCGGCCTACTTGAACTGGATATGATTCCCGAGCGCTGCCAGCAGGAGGCTTTGAAGGAAGGGTATTTCGCCAAACTACGAAATGAATATCTGTATCTACAGCATAAGTTCCAACTTACGCCAATGAACGGTTCGGTTTGGAAATTCCTGCGACTCCGACCGCAGAACTTCCCGCATATCCGTATCGCTCAACTGGCCACCCTGTATTATGAACGAAGGGCAGGCCTCAGTCAGCTGATAGCCTGCGAGAACATTGAACAACTGCGGGATTGTCTTACCACCAGTGTTACACCTTATTGGGAAACACATTACACCTTCGGCAGCACCAGCTGTCGCACGGAGAAGAATCTGTCAGCCTCATCCCTGAACCTGTTGATGATCAATACGGCCATTCCTGTGTTATTCGCCTACGGCAGATACCATATGAAGGAAGTGTTATGCGACCGTGCTTTCGACTTCCTGGAACAGCTCAAAGCGGAGAATAACCACATTACAAGGATGTGGCAGGCTTGTGGACTGGATGTAATGACTGCAGGGGATAGTCAGGCACTGATCCAGCTCAAAAAAGAGTACTGTGATAAAAAGGATTGTCTGCGTTGCCGCATCGGGTATGAGTACTTAAAGAGAGAGAACCCAAACCCGAAACAGTAACAACTTACTTGTTCTTCTGGTAATACTCCAGTCCGCGCTTCACGTTTTCCTTCACGGCATCGCTCGACATGGTAGCACCGGTAACACCATCTACCTTCATCTTCGCGGCCTTGGCAACCTTCTGACCGTTCCACTTGGAAAGGATGGCGTTCTTTACCTGAGCGAAGTATTTGGGGGTTTCCTGGTTCTTCAGTGCTTCTACCTTCTCTACCTTGCCGTTCTTGATGTAGATATTAAGCGGTGTAGTACTGCGGTAGCCCTTGACATCACTGGCCAGAGTGGTTGTGTTCACAACGTATGTACCATCGGCTTTCTTGGTCATGACTGATGATTGTGTCTTTCCGGCAATAGCAGTGGTGCCCATTGTGGCAATAACCATCAGGGTGCAGCATATTGTAATAACAAATCCTGTTCTTTTCATTTCTCCTATAAATTGTTTAATAATTTGATGCAAAAGTACGAATTAAATGCGAACATGCAAGGATGTTTCCATAAAAAATGTGTCGGTTTTTGGAATAATTAGAGATTTTTTAGGGAAGATGCGGTTTTTTCATTATCTTTGCCGCTAAATAATACGTATCAACAATCACGAAGAAATAAAATGAAAAAAGCAACAATCGTATTGATGCTGCTGATGGCGATGACAGCTCAGGCAGTAGAGAAGAAACTGTGGTATGACCGTGCAGCAACCGACTGGCTGGAAGCGCTGCCTATTGGAAACTCCCATCTGGGTGCCATGATCTATGGTAAAACCGATACGGAAGAGATACAACTCAACGAGGAGACCTTCTGGAGTGGCTCGCCCCATAACAACAACAGTCCTGAGGCAAAGGAACACCTGCAGGAGGTGCGCCAACTGATCTTCGACGGGAAGGAAGAAGAGGCGCATGCCCTCATCGACAAATACTTCTTCAAAGGTCCGCACGGTATGCGTTACTTGCCTTTAGGTAGCGTAAAACTCGCCTTCGAATACCCGAACGAGACTGAGCCCACGAACTACCGCAGAGAACTGAACTTGGCCAATGCCCTGAATACCACTACCTATGAGGTTGACGGCGTGAGATATGAACGTACCGTCTTTGCTTCGCAGGCCGATAATGTGATCATCGTTCGTATCAAGGCGAGCAAGAAGGGAGCTCTGAAGTTCAACGTGAACTTCGACTCGCAACTGAAAGCGCAAGTAACGAATATACTTGAACGCCAGAATGTGAAGGTAAACGAACTGGCTGCCGTTATCGATGGCGAGGATCATGAGGGTATCAAGGCCGGACTAAAAGCCGAATGCCGCATCAAGGTGGAGAGTGACGGTGAAATCGCACATCTCTCCCAGAAGCTAGGCGTTGCCAATGCCACTACCGCCACCATCTATATCACTGCCGCTACCAACTTCGTAAACTACCACGATGTGAGCGGTAATCCCATACAGAAGAACAACGAGGCGCTTGACGGCATCAAGGGGATTTCGTACGATAACCTATTGAATCGTCACCTTGAGAAATACCAGGAACAGTATAACCGCGTGAGTCTGGAGTTGGGCACTGGAACAGGTTCACAGTTGCCTACCGACAAACGATTGGCGAACTTCGCTGGAAGTGATGATATGGACATGGTGGCACTGATGTTCCAATATGGACGCTATCTGCTCATTTCCTCTTCACAGCCTGGCGGACAACCTGCAAACCTGCAGGGTGTATGGAATGACAAGCGAATGGCACCATGGGATTCGAAATACACCATTAACATCAATGCAGAGATGAACTACTGGCCTGCATTCGTGGGAAACCTGACTGAGACACAAGAGCCACTTTTCAGTATGATTCGTGACCTGAGCGAGACGGGTGCCGAGACAGCCCGTACCATGTATGGATGCGACGGATGGGTGGCACACCACAATACCGATCTGTGGCGCATCGCTGGTCCTGTTGACGGTACCACATGGGGCATGTTCCCCACTGGCGGCGCATGGCTCACCACCCATCTGTGGCAGCACTATCTTTATACAGGTGACAAGCTGTTCTTGGCAAAATACTATCCTGTGATGAAGGGGGCTGCCGACTTCCTGATGGACTATATGCAGGAATATCCCGCAACAGGTGATGTGAAAGGGGCAGCCGGTTGGCTGGTAACAGTTCCCACGGTATCTCCGGAACATGGACCTGTGGGAAAACGCACAACGGTTACCGCCGGGTCCACGATGGATAACCAGATTGTCTTTGATGTGCTCTCACAAGTGAAAATGACCATGGCTGCTCTGGGTCTCAAGGATCAGGCATACCAAAAACGACTGGACAACGCGCTGGCCAAGCTGCCGCCGATGCAGATAGGTAAGTACGGACAACTGCAGGAATGGCTCATCGACGGAGACGACCCGAAGGATGAGCACCGCCATATCTCGCATCTCTACGGTCTGTATCCCTCTAACCAGATATCTCCCTATTCGCATCCTGACCTTTTCACGGCTGCGGCCAACACCTTGAAACAACGTGGTGATATGGCCACAGGATGGAGCTTGGGTTGGAAGATCAATTTCTGGGCAAGAATGTTGGATGGTAACCATGCCTTCACCATCATCTCGAACATGCTGCGCCTATTGCCTAACGACCGACAAGCACGCAATTATCCTGACGGTCGTACCTATCCGAACCTCTTTGATGCACATCCGCCCTTCCAGATTGACGGAAACTTTGGCTGCGCAGCGGGCATCGGCGAGATGCTGCTGCAGAGTCACGATGGTGCTGTACACCTGCTGCCTGCTCTGCCTGATGTATGGAAGAAGGGTGAGGTGAAGGGCTTACTGGCCCGTGGTGGTTTCCAGGTGGACATGACTTGGGATGAAGGAAAGCTGCAGAAGGCTGTTATCCTCTCTAAGGTTGGAGGTGTATTGCGCCTGCGTTCGTATGTTCCGCTGAAGGGCAAAGGGCTAAAGGCTGCCAAGGGAAAGAACCGCAATCCGCTGCTGCAGACGGCTGAGGTGAAGAATCCATTACGTTCTGCTGAACTGACATCGTTCGATCAGCTGCCTGTGAAGAAGGTCTATGAATACGATGTGAAAACAAAGAAGGGACAACTGATTGTTGTGGAATGTGGAATGTGAAATGAGATAACTATATAGAAAGATAAATGAAGAAGATTTATATATTGATGACGTTGTTTGTCATCGCATTAGTAGGATGTGCCAACAATGATAACAAGACACGTTCAGAAGCACAGGAGAAAGCAGAAACGACAGCTATTGAGGAGCTGACTCCTGCTGTCGAAGAGCAGGTTACCAGTGAGGTAGCTCCCGACTTTACCTTAAACGACATCAACGGGAAGCCATTGGCATTATCCAGTCTGCGCGGAAAGTATGTCATCCTCGATTTCTGGGGCAGCTGGTGCGTTTGGTGCATCAGGGGTATCCCTAATATGAAGGAGTATTATAATAAGTATAAGGGAAAGTTCGAAATTTTAGGTATCGACTGCAACGATTCGGAGCAGGAGTGGAAGGATGCTGTGAAGAAACATGTACTGCCCTGGTTACATGTGTATAACACTCCCGACAGTCAGTTGTTGGAAACCTACAACATCGAAGGATTCCCCACCAAGATTATTATTGATCCCGATGGCAAGATCGTAAAGACCATCGTTGGTGAGGATCCCGAATTCTATACCTTGCTCGATCAGCTTTTTGCGAATTGAGTATTGAGAATATATTTCTCATGCGCAAGAGCACTGGCGTAAGCCGATAAAAAACAAAATCGGGCTTTGATGCCCGATTTTACTTTAATGTAATCTGAAAATCGGCGGTATCTGCGATTTTCAGTTGAGCCCCTCCATATAGGGAGGGGATGGGGGTAGGTGGATGTTTCTTTTGCCTCTTTTCTTTGCGCCAAAGAAAAAGAGGGAAGATTGTGCAGTTATAAACTGCAAATTACATGTACCCCAGCCACCGCAAGATATCATTCAGGTTCGCCACAACCATCAAGATGATGAGGATGGTGAATCCCACATATTCCGCCTTAATCATGAAGTTCTCGCTGGGCTTGCGTCCTGT
>Ga0256407_10007795_pt1 | contig 15941 bp, 10 predicted proteins | sample RumenRJG_04DNA_FD_193489 | JGI IMG/M metagenome (GOLD analysis project Ga0256407, IMG submission 193489) | Bovine rumen microbial communities from Lethbridge, Alberta, Canada - RJG_04 | ecosystem: Host-associated > Mammals > Digestive system > Stomach > Rumen | place: Canada: Alberta...
TGCTCAGCGGCTTGTTCACCCCCGCACGGTCGATGCCCGACTGGGCCTACGCCACGACCTATGTCAACCCCATGCACTACTTCATCGACGCCATCCGCACCGTGTTTATCCGTGGTGGCGGCTTGTCAAGCATCCTGCATCAGCTGGCTGCGCTTGCCGGCATCGGCCTGCTGATGGCCACCTGGGCCATCGCCAGCTACAAGAAGAACAGTTAATTCAATTATCTAAAGTGCTAGCACTTTAGATAATTGAAGGTTAGGGGTTAGAGGTTAGGGGTTAGAGAAGAGAATCTCTCCGAAATTTTGGGAAGTAAATATTCACCGATTGTGCGTTTCCCCTCCCCTTTCCCAAAGGGGACCAATGGTGCAAGCCGAATACAATGCCGAGCTAGCTCGAGCATTGTTGAGGCGCAGCCCATTGACGCTGGAAGAGCGGCAGGGGTGGGGTTTCAATACAGCAATAATCATAAAAAAAGTGGCAACACTTGCTCGTTGCAAATCTTGTGCAAACGAGCGCAATGATGCTTGCATCAATTGGCGAGTGCAGCCAAGATTATCCAAACCCCACCCCCAGCCCCTCCCCTTCCGCAATGGGGAGGGGAGGCTGCCGGGCTGCCGGGCTGGGAGGCAGAGATTATGAATTATGAATTATGCATTGTGCATTGTTCAGACTGCCACAGGTCAATTCTTGCCCAGGATGATGTTAATCAGCGTATTCACGTCGGCCACATCGACCGAGTCATCGCTATTGATGTAGGCGCGGCCGCCATAGTTGGCAGCATCGTCCTTGCCCAACACGATATTCACCACGATGTTGACATCCGTCACATCCACCGAGCCGTCGAGGTTCACATCGCCCCGCAGGGCAGGCTTGACCACCGTCACCTGGCACGTGGCGGTGAGGTGGGTGCCGTCGGCCGTGGTGGCTGTGATGGTGGCATTGCCCGGAGCCACGGCAGTCACCAACCCGGTGGCGTCGACGGTGGCCACAGACGGGTTGCTCGATGTCCACGTTACGGTGGCATCAGTCACATCCTGCGGCATCACTGTTGCCGTCAGCTGCAGCGTCTCACCTTGCGTGAGCTGTGCCGACTCCTTGTCCAGAGTCACCGAAGTGGCCAGGACCACCGAGGCCCCCGGGTTGGCATAGGCCTGGCAGTTGTCCAGCTTGTGCTTCAATCCGCTCTCCTCGACGGTGATGCTGCCCCGCATCTCCACCAGCGCGTTGCTCACGTCCTGTGTGGCCTTGACCAGCAAGATGAGCACGGCGCCCGAGTTGCCGTTGATCGGTTTGACTGACTGCGACGACACTACGATACGGATGGCTCCGTCAGGCATCAGTGCGGTCAACACCACATGGGTGCGTGACGACACGCGCGAGGTCGGGTCGATGATATACTCACCATCTTCCATCTCCACCTCCAATCCCTCGGGCAGATATAGGTCGGTCTGGAAAGCGCAGTAGGTGGTGTCGTTGTCCAGCAGCATGGGAATCTCAATCGACTCACCCGCCTGAATCTCAAAGTCTTCGATGTAGAGTCGGTCACGCGCCGCGACACTCAGCGCCAGCAGCATTGTCATTGCAAGAAATAATTGTTTCATATTTTGAGTAATTTTGCGTCTTGATATGAGTTGCAAGCTATAAGCAACTATTAACTATAAACTATAAACTATTAACTATTAACTAATTCAGTTATCTAAAGTGACAGCACTTTAGATAATTGAATTAGGCTACATGGCCAGTCGCAGGCCGTTGATGTTCTTGGTGTAGCCCGGTCCGTAGCTCTCACGGTTGCTCACGCGGCATTCGGCCTGCTGACTGTCCCATCCTCCTCCTCGCTTCACACGATAGGAGCCGGAAGTGGGCCCAGTGGGGTTGGTAGCGGGCGAGGTGGAGTAGTAAGCGGTGCCATAGTGGTCCTGGCAGAACTCCCACACGTTGCCGCTCATGTCGTACAGGCCCAGCTCATTCGGGGCTTTCGTGGCCACCGGGCGCGTCGTCTGGCTGCTGGTGGCGCTGTACCATGCCAGGCCCTGCAGGTCGTCGCCTCCGGCATACCTGGTGGCCGCGCCCTTCTGTCCACCGCGCGCCGCATACTCCCACTCGGCCTCGGTGGGCAGGCGGAAGTGCTGGCCGGTCATCTCGTTGAGCTTGGTGATGAACTGCTGGCACTGGTTCCAGCTCACATTGTCGACGGGCCGGTTCAGGTCGCCGGTGAACTTGCTGGGATTGCTGCCCATCACCGTCTGCCACAGTGCCTGTGTGACCTCGGTCCGCCCGATGGCGAAGTCCGAGAGCTTGACCGTATGGGCCGGGCGCTCGTCGCTCTCGGCCGCCGTGCCCTGCTCGCCGGTGGCTCCCATGGTGAACGAGCCGCCGGCCACCGGCACCATGTCGAAGGTCACGCCACCCACCTTGTAGGTCATGTGCGGCGCTATCGAGGCCAGGGCGTCGATAAACTCGTTGACCTTCGTCTTCATGATGCTGAAGTCGGTGCCCAGCGACGAGCTGCAGTCCAGGTTGAGCATGAGCAGGATGCTGTGGTGCGTGATGCTCGTGAGCGTGTTGTCGGCCGAGGTGAACTCGCTGTTGCGCTGCCACCGGTTGGTCGACGTGATGTAGGTCCACATTTGAACGTTGTCCATGGGCAGCACAGCACCCGCCGCGGTGCGCGTGTTGGCGAAGTCGAACGTCACAAAGATGCCGTCCTGCTTGCCATAGAGCAGAGTGCCCGCGTCGCTGGTCATGCCCACATACTTCACATTGCGCAGGGTGCGGTCGCCCAGATAGAACGTCCCCTCGATGTAGCGCTGCGAGTCGCTGCCCTGTGTCGAGTAGTCGAAGGTGAAGCGCACCTTGGTGCCCGAGCCCGTGCCGGGCATCCTGATGCTGATGTCCTGCGACTGGCTCTCGTCGCGCGTGAGCTGCGCCACCTCGTTGAACTTGACGGCCATGTCGCTGATGTTGTAAATCTCGGTGGCATAGTCGGCATTGGTGGCGAGTTGGGTTAGGTTCTGCGCGAACATCTGCGTGTCGGTCACGTCGGTGCCACGCAACCCTATGGTGTAGGACTTGAGCTGGATGCCCTTCATGCGCCCTTGCAGCATGGTGTGCAGCGCGTTCAGGTACTGCGTGGATGTCCGGTAATCACTGTTCATCATCAGCGAGCCTTGGTCAAGCCCGTCGGTGAAGGTCACCATCACGATGTCGGTCAAGTCCTGCGGAGTTGGGGTCTGCGCCAGCTCTTTGAGCGACTGATGCACGCCCCAGTAGAGCAGTGTGCCGGCACGCATGGGCAGGCCGTCGACAAAGGCGGTGTACGCGCCACGCGTCATGTCGTTGAGCAAGCCCACGGGCTTGACATACAGCTGGTCGTTAAAACCGGTGATGCCCAGATAGATGCCCACACCGGGGATGTCCTCGTCATCGTCGAGCGTGGCCTTGCCCAGCATCACGTTGATGAGCACGTTCACGTCGGCGATGTCCACCTTGCCGTCGCCCGTCACATCGGCCGCGGCCACGGCCTGCGCCTTGCCCAGCATGATGTTGATGGTGGCATTGACATCGGCGATGTCGATGGCTCCGTCGCCGGTGATGTCGCCCCGTGTGGCCGCGCTGCCGCACAGCGCCGCCGTCAGTGCCAGGGCCAGTGCCCAGATTCGTGTTATTGATTTCATAGTTGTTGTTTTTTTATTACTGGGAGTTCTGGGAATTCTGGGTTTGAAACCCCACCCCTGCCCCCTCCCCTTTCTTAAAGGGGAGGGGAGGCTGCCCAGCTGCCATTATGAATTATAAATTATAAATTATGAATTATGATTTTCCCCAGCATGATATTGATGGCGGCGTTCACGTCGGCGATGTCCACCGTGCCGTTGCCGTTGATGTCGGCCTCTGGCACCGACGGTGCCTTGCCCAGCATGATGTTGATCACCGCGTTCACGTCGGCGATGTCCACCCGTCCGTCGCCTGTCACGTCGCCCGTCACGGTCTGCGCTCCGGCGTTGGCCAGTGCCTCGCAGTCATCCAGGGTGTGCTTGGTGCCGTCGGGCTCCACGGCCTTGCTGCCGCGCAGTGCCACCGTGGCATGGCTCACCGGCGCGGTGGCCTTGACGGTGACGGTCATCACCGCCCCCGAGTTGCCCGCGAAGGGTTTCAGCGACTGCGAGGCCACATAGATGCGTATGGCGCCGTTGGCCAGCAGGCTGGTCGACACCATGTGCGATGGGTCCTTGCGACTCGTCAGGTCCACGACATACTCGTCATCGTCCATCACCACCTCCAGCCCCGTGGGCAGATAGAGGTCGGTCTGCAGCGCGCAGTAGGTGGTGTCGTTGGCCAGGGCGATGGGCAGGGCCAGAGTCTGTCCCTGCGTGATGTCGAAGTTCTCGATATACAGCCGGTCGCGTGCTGTGGAGCACAGTGCCGTCAGCACGGCCAGCGTCATCACTATGGTCTTGATGGTCTTCATCGTGTCACATTTTTACGGTTTCAACAGGCGTCTTCTCCAGTGCGCGCAGGGTGATGCCCACCAGGTCGGCCACATCGAGGTAGCCGTTCAGGTTCACATCGGCCGCGTCCAGGAAGTATCGGTTCACATCGCGTCCTAGCCACTTGTTGCAGGCCACCACATAGTCGGCCACATCCACCGTGCCGTCGCCGTCAGCGTCGCCGCGCAGGTAGTAGATATCCAGTGCCACCGACCGGTCAAGCAGGTTGACCAGCTGCCCCGCCGGTGTCGACACGCTCACCCCGGTGAGCCAGATGTCATGTCCGTCGGCCAGCGTGTCGTCGATGTCCAGGTTGACGTAGAGCAGGCTTCCGCTGTTGCCGTTCAGCGGCTTGCCCGTGGGCGACGAGAGCAGGATCTTGTTGCCCTCGACCATCACATTGTGGCTGCGGGTGCAGCGTTCGCTGTCCATCCACACGTCGGCCGAGCCGGCTGTCTGGCCGATGGTCACGCCGGTGGGCAGGTCCAGTGTCAGGGTCAGCGCGCTCACCTCGCTCTGGTTGTTCAGCCCGATGGTGAGCTGGGCCTTGCGGGCACTGCGCACATAGGCGATGTCGCCGGCGGTGATGTCAAACCCCGAGTTGCCGTTGTTGATGTTGACAAAGTCCTGCCACACTGGGGCTGTCTGGTACAGGGCCAGCGACCCTTGCGGCACGCTCAGCAGGCAGGTGCCCTTGTTCACGCCGTCAAACACATTGGCTTGGATCACGGGCGGCGTGGCCATGGCACAGCTGATGTGGCTCAGCGACGTGTTGCCCCCGAAGGCGTTCACACCGATGGTCTCGACCAGCGTGCCCAGCTGCAGGTGGGTCATCGCCGTGCACGACTTGAAGGCCGAGCGCCCTATCTGCACCACCCCGTTGCCCACATTGACGCTGGCCAGGTGGCTGCAGCCGGCAAAGGCGTAGTCGCCGATGGTGGCCACGCCCGAGGGCAGCGTCAGGGTCGTCAGACCCGTCTCGCTGAAGGCGTAGCGGGCAATCTCCTGCACATTGCTGCCCATCTCCAGGGTGGACAGCCGCTCGCAGGCAAACACGCCATACTCGCCGATGCTCCGCACCGTGGCCGGTATCTTGAGTGTGGTGAGCGAGGAGCACTCGTTGAGCGCGTAACTGCCGATGGCGGTGACGCGGTACTCCTTGCCGCCGTGGGTCACGCGCTCGGGGATGTCAATCACCGTCTTCCCCGGGTAGTTGTTGCCGTAGTTGGTATAGGTCACTGTGACGGTGGTGCCGTCGGCGTTGACGTTGTAGGCGATGTCGCCGGCCATGAAGTCGTAGGCGCCGGCCTGCATCGCCGCCACAGCGAGAATGATCATGATTGTGTTTCGCATTGTTCTTTCTTTTTTAGATTACTGGGAGAACTGGGAGTTCTGGGAGAGCTGGGAGTTCTGGGAGAACTGGGAGTTCTGGGAGTTAAACCCCACCCCTACCCCCTCCCCTTTGGGAAAGGGGAGGGGAGGCTGCCCAGCTGCCATCATGAATTATAAATTATAAATTATGACTTATGCATTATGAATTAAAAAATTCACGGCTTTGCCGCCTAGGCGGACGATGTAGTAGCCCTCGGCCATCGGGTAGCGGTTGAGCCCGGCCTTGACGGGCAGCGGGCGCGTCATGCCGTTGAGCATCACCAGTTGCGCGGTGCCATCGTTGGGGCTCTCGATGATGATGTCGGTGCCCTGGGTGTAGATGCGCACGTCGTCGTAGGCGGTCAGGCGGTCGACTTCGGTGGCCGTCACCGGCACCTGCAGGTCGTCCAAGCTGTGTGTGGTCAGGTTGCGTTCCACCGCCAGGATGTCGGTCACGGCCATCTCGCCATCGGTCATGCCCTCCAGCGTCAGCATGAGCACAGCGCCCTCGCCGGCGGCAATCTCCGCGTCGCTGAAGGCCGACACCAGCACACGCACCCGCCCGTCATCGAGCGTGGCCAGGCTCAATTGGTGCTTGCCGGCACGGCCGGTCAGCGCGGCATCCTTCAGGGTCGCGCCGCCGGGCAGTGCGATGTCCATCTGCATGGCTGCCACTGCGTTGCCGTTGTCCAGCCCTAGGATCAGTTGCGAGTTGGCCAGCGCATAGTGGCCTGTCAGTGCCATGCTGCCCGTGTGCACTTGGCTCTCGTCCTCCTGTCCGCGGCGTGCCGGGGCTAGCCGCACTTCGGCCTCGCGGTTGCCCAGGGTGATGTTGATGATGCCCGTCAGGTCGGTGAGGTTGATGACCTCGTCGCGGTCGTTGACATTGGCGGCGTCGTGATAGAACCGTATGGTGGGCCGCTGCAAGATGGTCAACGCCGTGACGATGATGTCGGCCACATCGACATGGGTGTCGGCGTCGGCATCGCCCAGCATATAGTAGAACTTCACTTTCTGGCTGAAGTCGTCCAGCAGGTGCTCGGTCTCGTCGGCCTCGTTGAGCAGGATGTCACTCAGCACGATGCTGTACTCACCCGCGTCGTGATATTGTGCCAGCTCCAGGTTCATATACACCACCGGGCCGTCGTTGTCCTTGAACTCACGGTTGGTGGGCGAAGACACCAGCACCAGATACTGGTTGTCGCTCAGCTGGCTCACATCCACGCTGTGGTTGCGTGCCTTGCGGTCGTCATTGAGCCACACGTCGGGCATGCCGTCGAACATCGCCATGGTCACCCCTGCGGGCAGTGTGATGTTGAACTGCAGTCCCGAGATGGCATTCTTGTTGATCAGGCGCACAGGCACCTCGACAGTCTCGGCATTGGCACCACGGATGTGTGACAGCGAGTCAATCTCCAGGGCGTAGGGCGGCAGCACCTCCACCCGGCAGGTTGCGCTCAGGTTGGTGCCGTCGGTGGTGGTGGCGGTGATGGTAGCTGTGCCGCGCCCCGTGGCGGTGACCAGGCCGGTGTTATCGACGGTGGCGACCTCAGGGTCGCTCGACGACCAGGTGACCGTCTGATTGGCATTGGCCGGCAGCACAGTGGCTGTCAGCTGCTCACTGTCGGCAACAAATATCTTGGTTTCAGTCTTGTTGAGTGTGACACCAGTTACCGCAATCACATGAACAATACAACTGGCACTAGCCATTGAGCCATCGGCGGCAGTGGCGGTGACAACCGCAGTGCCGTCTCCAACTCCTGTCACCAGACCACCGCTGCTGACTGTTGCTATCGCCGCATCGCTTGTACTCCAGGTGACACTTTTGTTGTAGGCGTTATTTGGTAACACGGTGGCCGTAAGCTGCTTTGAGCCCGACAAAAATATCTCACACTCTGTTGTACTGAGGGTGAGAGTCTCGACGTAGGCGCGCACCTCGACCGTACAGGTGGCGGACAAGGGGGTGCCATCAAAGGTGCCACGGCTGGTGGCGGTGATGGTGGCTGTTCCCAATGCGTGGGCGGTTACCAAACCATTGGTATCGACCGTAGCAACTGTTTCATCACTTGAACTCCACTCAATGCTTTGGTCAGTTGCATCACTGGGTGTGATACTAACGGTCAATTGTTCTTGTCTTTGCCCATTTAAGTAAATAATACTATGAGACTTGTTTAGAGAAATCGATTTCACTGATTTAATGATACTCAAAGTACAGGTAGTGTTCTTTCCAATATACCCCCTTCCAAATTCTGATGTTGCCGCCACGAACTTGAAGCTGTTGGTTGTTATAGAATAATCACCCAGAGCCATGTCGGCAGATGCTTTTATGTGAAGGGTTAGAACACTTATTCCTTCCGGGCTGACGGGGATGGGCATTTCTCGAGGATTGTTCATTGAGACAATGCGCAATTCATTATCTGACATTCCCCAAGTCAGGGAGTTGGGATTGGGCTCTCCTTCAGAGCTCCAGTAATCAAAATCATTATTGAATCTTACACTTGTCACACTAATTCCCTCAGGAAGTTGGAGATAGAGCTGCAACATCCAAATGGGCAGTTCGCTGAACAGCTGGACAGTTACGTCAGTTTCCCCGCCTGGATCAAGTTTGAAATCCTGGATTTCCATGTAGGTCTGGTCAGAGATAGGGTACTCCTGGACAAAACTCCCTCCTTCAATGCTGAGCTTCTGACGGTTGAGCAAGTACTGCGCTAAACCGCTTGTGTGGGTGAATAGCATCAGCATTATTAATATTATGTGTCTCTGTTTCATGTTCTTATTTCTTTATTTATTTAAAATGAGTGGAAACTAGAGGGCAAGGCGGAAGCCCATATTGATATATTTCTTGGTCGGGTCATCAGCATTTCGCCACGACACGCGGTTGCAGCCAATATTTGTATGGGCATAGCTACCGCCACGGAAGATACGCTGGGTGCCAGAAGTGGGGCCGGTGGGATTGGTCTGCGCATCGCTGCTGTACCACCCGTACCAGTCTTGGCACCATTCCAAGACATTACCACTCATGTCGTATATGCCAAGCTCGTTGGGAGTTTTGGTGGCGACAGGATGGGTGGTGGAGCCGCTGTTGCTGTCATACCATGCCACATCATCGATGTTGTCACTTCCTGCGTATTTGTATCCATGACTTTGTCTTCCACCGCGGGCAGCATATTCCCACTCGGCTTCTGTGGGCAGTCGGAAGTTCTTGCCCGTGAGCTGGTTCAGTTTGGTGATGAACGTCTGGCAGTCGTCCCAGCTCACACACTCCACCGGTCGCTGTAGGTTGTCAGTATAACCTTTTCGGCTGCTGAAATAACTGGGATTGCTTCCCATCACCGCCTGCCATAGTTCTTGAGTCACCTCGGTCTGACCTATGTAATAATTGCTCAGAGTCACAAAGTGAGCCGGTTTCTCGTCATCAAATGCATCGGGGTCATCATCTGCCGATCCCATGGTGAATGTGCCGCCTGCAACTGGTCTCATCTTGAACGAAACGCCGTTGACAGTATAAGTCTCTGACGAATTAGGCGAACTGTTGTAACCTAGCATATAACCGATGATAGTATTAATGTCAAAGATATCCACTTCGTTATCATTATTCACATCAGCCACTGCTATAGAAGGAGCATCACTGCGACCCAACATTGTATTAATAGCTGCATTCACGTCACTGATATCTACAAACCCATCATCATTGATGTCGCAATCACCAGCCACGGTGACGTAGCAACTATCACTGAGATTAGTTCCATCGGTTGTTGTCGCGGTAATAATCGCTACACCTGGCGACTTAGCGCTCAAATAGCCACTCTCGCTAACTGTTGCGATGTTGCTATCGCTTGATGTCCAGGAAAGTTGTCGAATCGAGTTGTTAGATGGCAATAAACTATAATTCAACGATTTTCCACTTCCTTTCTTGATCACGATATCATGTTTATTCAATAATAGAGATGTAGCTACAATCCATTCTTTGATTTGCGTGAAATCTTTCCATTGGTCTGCATTGCGATATGCAGTCACTTTGCCGACAGGAACATAGAGCGCACAAGTATTGGTTGGTACGCTCTGGAAAACATTTCCACCCAATGTTACGACTGCTGGTGTGGGTATTTCACAAACTATATACTGCAAACCGCTGCAGTAAGAGAATGCGTAGTAGCCGATGGAAGTGACGGAGTTTGGGATGGTCACGCTCGTCAGTCCGCTGCAGCCGTAGAAGCAATTGCCTGCAATGCCTTTTGTTCCGTTGTTGATGACGATGCTTGTCCCATCAGGCATGGTGCCTTTATATTTGTATGCCACCAAACCAGTATACACCAAGCCATCGGGCTGGTTGTTATACCAAGCTGTGCCAGCGAATGCGTCTTGGCCGATGGATGTGACGGAGTTGGGGATGGTCACCGAGGTCAGGCTGGTGCAGCTAGAGAATGCGTCTTGGCCGATGGATGTGACGGAGTTGGGAATGGTCACCGAGGTCAGGCTGGTGCAGCTTGAGAATGCGCTGTTGCCGATGGATATGACGGAGTTGCCGATAGTCACCTCGGTCAGCCCGCTGCAGTGATAGAATGCGTTTTCGCCGATGGATGTGACGGAGTTGGGGATGGTCACCGAGGTCAGGCTGGTGCAGCTTGAGAATGCGCTGTTGCCGATGGATTTGACGGAGTTGGGGATGGTCACCGAGGTCAGGCCGCTACAGTCGCGGAATACGGATTGGCCGATGGATGTGACGGAGTTGGGGATGGTCACGCTCGTCAGGCCGCTGCAGCTATAGAATGCGCTGGAGCCGATGGAGGTGACGGAATTGGGGATGGTCACCGAGGTCAGGCTGGTGCAGCTTGAGAATGCGCTGTTGCCGATGGAGGTGACGGAGTTGGGGATGGTCACCGAGGTCAGGCCGCTGCAGCTATAGAAGCAATTGCCTGCAATGCCTTTTGTTCCGTTGTTGATGATGATGCTGGTTCCATCTGGCATTGTGCCTTTATATTTGTATGCCACCAATCCAATATAAACTAAGCCATCAGGTAGATTGTTAAACCATGGTGTACTATCGAATGCGTAATCGCCAACAGATGTGACAGAGTTGCCGATAGTCACAGAGGTCAGCCCGCTGCAGCCATAGAATGCGCTGCTGCCGATGGAGGTGACGGAGTTGGGAATGGTCACCGAGGTCAGGCCGCTGCAGCCTTTGAATGCACTGCCGCCGATGGAGGTGACGGAGTTGGGGATGGTCACCGAGGTCAGGCCTTTGCATCCCTGGAATGCTTGGATCCCGATGGAGGTGACGGAGTTGGGAATGGTCACCGAGGTCAGGCCGCTGCAGTTGTAGAATGCCCAGTCGTTGATGTAGGTGACGGAGTTGGGGATGGTCACTGAAGTCAGGCCAGTGCAATCCTCGAATGCACTCCAGCCGATGGATGTGACGGAGTTGGGGATGGTCACCGAGGTCAGGCGGCTGCAGCCGCCGAATGCGTAGCCGCCGATGGAGGTGACGGAGTAGGTGGTGCCGCTGTAAGTTACCGTCGAGGGAATCACCAGGTCGCCAGACAAATTTGAATAGTGCGGCCACGAGGAGTTCTCATAGGTCACAGTGACGCTGGTGCCGCTGTTGTAGCGGTTGTAGCACAGGCCGTCGACCATGAAGTCGTAGGCCGCCGCTGCCTGCGGCAGCAGGGCTAACAGGAGCACAGCCAGCAAAGGCTTTAATAGTAATTTTGTACTCATAATGTTATTGTTTTTGAATTTGTTATATTACTTAATTTAATAGCATTTATGATTGAGCGTTATTTATTTGATCGCAGAGTTGAGCCAAACTTATATATTTTTTAACTCCATCTTCTTCACGCTCAATAGCCCAGCAATGATAACCACTTATTGTATCATAGGTTATACCCTTATACTTTTTAATTAACTCAAGTGCTAAACGAGAGGCAGACATAGGCGATTCGTTGTTATAACTAAACTTCTTATTGCCAACATACTCAGCATGAACCACCTGATTGCTGTTGCTATCTTCTACAGGTTTACTACCATTTCTTGCATCCAGTAAATAAACTATATCTCCAGGGCTCAATATTAAGTTTATATCACGGCTTTTACGTGTGGTTTGAAATTCATTATCCTCTCTATCGTCAACATGTGTTATAGCTATAGAATTTATCATACAGAGCTTTTGAATGTCTTCCAAAGTATCGGGGCTTGAGTCAATAATCTGTTGGAAACAGTATGCTTCTACTGAATGCTTGATATGGTTTCTGCTTACACCATAAACAAATTCTTTACCAGGCTTAATGTCGCCTTTTCCTTTCTCTGCTTTGCTATTTTCTAGTTCATACACGTCGTTACACAAAAGATTTCGGATTATGTCATCAACATTTCCAGAAATTTTTGGAAATATAAATGTATCATATATGTCACACCAATCAGGGATACCAGTTTTTGACTCTTGATTACACCGATTAATAGCTTGAATTTTAAGCGATTCCTCTGTGCAGTCATCAAGGTTGCCATCATAGTCTGTCTTTCCAATTTTGACAAACTCGCCATTTTCGCGGTTCAGGACATTATTCGCATAATAGCTATCCTTACATCTTGTTGGCCCATATACATAAACAACCGTATACTTACTAGCTTTCTTATTTTTTGCCATAGTGTTTTTAATTTGTTGTTTAGTTCACTTATTTCTTAAATCGAGGCATCCGCAACTGCGATGCAACCCAACACGTTGTCAACGACATATAACTCTTAATGGTTAGTTCTTTTTGATTTCCCAATAGCCTTTGTACTGGGCATCGCGGGCCGCCCGGCCGAAGCGACGTTCACACTCATCGGCTATTTCGTACTCAGCGGGAGAAGAGAAGGCCGAAGCGACTTGGATGATGGTGCCTCGTGGCATGCCACCACGAGACTCCTTGAGTTTGCAAGTGAACATTTGTTGCATATCATGTTGCGATTACCTGTACATCGCAAGGTTTTTAGTTGTTATTTTTGTCTTTATCGTTTTGAAATAAAATCTCGGTTGTAAAATTACGGAGAAGTTTTGGAAGTGATGAATTTCATTTAATGTCATGTTTTGGGTGTTTTACCCCGATTTAATAGCATTTAATTGCATTTAGCAAAGTTTATGAGTTTTGCGCCTGTTTTTTGGGTGCACGGTGTGAGTGATGCCCCTTTTTGGAGTTCCACCCCCGCCCCTCACACCGCCCTTTTTGAGGGAGGCTCAACAACAAAAGCGTGGGCTGCTTTATGCCACGCTTTGCCAATTGACGGTCGTGAGAAAAACCTTAAACGCAAAAAGGGGATAAATGGGTGCAGTCCACGCCGAGGGCGCGGAAGCCGCTCTGCTATCCTCTTGCGTTTTGTTTGAAAATTTCTCACGTTTTCAATTGGCAAGAATAAGCATAACGCTTCTGTCAGTATGTCGTGATGGTAGCTCGGGTGCCACAATCGTTGCAAAGTTCGGCATTTTCTTTGAAAATGGCAAGAAAATGTGTGATTTTTTGTAATTTTGTGGGCAGAAATGATTTTTTGCTCACGGCATAACCGTGAGCCACATGACAAATTATGGCCAATGGAAGGAAAGAACAAGATGCACCGCCGGTGCTATCACCACGACTACCGCAGCCGGCGCATCTACATGCTCACCATGACGGTGGAGGGGCGGCGACCGCTGCTGGGCTCGCTCACGGTGAGCGACGGCGTGGCGGCGGTGGAGCTGTCGCCGCTAGGGCAGGAGGTGGAGCGGTCGCTCCTGGGCCTGCCGGGCTACTACCCTGAGCTGCAGGTGCTGGCCCAGCAGGTGATGCCTGACCATGTGCATGTGATTGTGTTTGTGGAGCGGGAGCTGCCGCGCCACCTGGGGCAGGTGGTGGCGGGGTTCAAGTATGGCACCACGCGCGCGATGCGGGAGCTACAGCCCGCGGCAAAACCGCGGCCCACACAACCCACCCTGCCAGCCACCCCGCCAGCCGCGCTGCCAGCCACACAGCCTGGCACACAGCCCGCGGCAAAACCGCGGCCCACACAACCCACCACACAGGATGAGGTGCAGGTGGAGAGGAGTGGGGTTGTGTGTGGCTCGGTTTGGCCGAGCCAGCCTCAGCGCCTGTGGAGCGAGGGCTACCACGACATGATCGTGTGGCGCGAGGGCCAGCTGCAAAAGATGATTGACTATGTGCACGACAACCCGCGCCGCCTGGCCATGAAGCGCGCGCAGCCCGACTTGTTCAGGGTGCGGCGCCACCTGACGGTGGCTGGGCGCGAGATGAACGCGCTGGGCAACTTGTTCTTGCTGGAATGGCCGCAGATTGTGCAGGTGCGCTGTTCGCGGTCGCTGACACAGGCGGCTGTCGAACAGGAGGTGGCGCGAACGCTGCGGCTGTGTGAGCAGGGCGCGGTGCTGGTCACTCCGTCGATCAGCCCCGGGGAGAAGGCGGTGACGCGGGCGGCGTTCGAGGCCGGCCATCGCGTGATCTTGCTGCTGGAGAACGGCTTTGGCGAGTTCGCCAAGCCGGGTGGCCAGCTGTTTGATGCCTGTGCCGAGGGGCGCTTGCTGTTGCTCGCACCCTGGGAGCACCACAACGACAAGCGTGCCATCAAGCGGTGGCAGTGCGAGGAACTGAACGCGATGGCCCACACCATCGCCACCCTCCATGTCTAAACCTCTCCGTTTTTTGGGGCCACTCTGCTGGGGGCAAACCCCACCCCTACCCCTCCCCTTTCCCAAAGGGGAGGGGAGGATGAGAGGCTACTCGCTGCTCGCTGCGGCGAGGGCTTCAATGAGGGCTGAGGCGAGGGCCTCGGCGCAGCGTTCGCCGTCGATGGCGGCCGAGACGATGCCGCCGGCATAGCCGGCCCCCTCGCCGCAGGGATATAGCCCCGGGATGGTGATGTGACACAACGACTCGCGGTCGCGCGGTATGCGCACAGGCGACGAGGTGCGTGTCTCTACGCCGATGACGATGGCATCGTTGGTGAGGAAGCCCCGAGCCTGATGGCCGAAAGTCTTGAATGCACGGCGCAGACGGTCGCCAATCATTGGCGGCAGCCACTGGTCGAGCCGTGAGGGTCGCAGACCTGCTGGGAACGATGATGGGGGCAACAGGCGCGACGGCTTGCCGTCGACAAAATCTTTCATGCGCTGCGCCCCTGCCTGCTGTGTGTGGCCGGCCTCGGCGAAGCAGCGCCGCTCCAAATCTTCCTGAAAACGCATCACCTTCAAGACTCCCTTGTCTTGGTACTTGTCAGGCAAATCCTCGGGGTGAATCTCCACCACCATGCCCGAGTTGGCCCAGTAAGTGTCGCGGCGGCTGGGCGACATGCCGTTGACCACCAGCTGACCGGGAGCACTGGCGGCGGGCACCACTACCCCACCGGGACACATGCAGAACGAGTAGACTCCTCGGCCGTCAACCTGCGTGACAAAGCTGTACTCGGCCGCCGGCAGGTAGTCACCTCGTCCGGCTGGATTGTGATATTGAATCTCGTCGATGACATGTTGCGGATGCTCGAGGCGCACACCGATGGCTATGCCCTTCTCTTCTAGTTCAACATGTTGGTCGAACAGCATCTCATAGACATCGCGGGCCGAGTGTCCGGTAGCCAGGATAACCGGCCCACTAAATCGCTCGCCCGTGGCGCACTCCACACCGGCGACCCGCCCCTCGGTGATGACCAGCCGCGTGACCCGTGTGCCAAAGTGAACCTCACCACCACAGCGTAGAATGGTCTCGCGCATGGCCTGGATGACGTGCGGCAACTTGTCGCTGCCGATGTGGGGATGCGCGTCGATGAGGATGTCCTCCTTGGCGCCATGCTGGACAAAGATGCCCAAGATGCGCTCGACCGAACCGCGTTTCTTGCTGCGGGTGTAGAGCTTGCCGTCGCTGTAGGCCCCTGCCCCGCCCTCGCCGAAGCAATAGTTGCTGTCAGGGTCAATCACGCCCTCGCGCGAGATGCGGGCCACATCGACGCGGCGGTCCATCACGTTCTTGCCGCGCTCGAGCACGATGGGCTTGATGCCAAGCTCGATGAGGCGCAATGCGGCGAAAAGCCCGCCCGGGCCGGCACCCACGACAATGGCCTGCCGGT
>Ga0256407_10007797_pt1 | contig 15939 bp, 21 predicted proteins | sample RumenRJG_04DNA_FD_193489 | JGI IMG/M metagenome (GOLD analysis project Ga0256407, IMG submission 193489) | Bovine rumen microbial communities from Lethbridge, Alberta, Canada - RJG_04 | ecosystem: Host-associated > Mammals > Digestive system > Stomach > Rumen | place: Canada: Alberta...
CAGCCCGAACGGACGCCGGACCGCCCCGAAATGCCGCGTAAACTCTTAGCAGACCCGCTTGGACGACCCGTTCCCAAGGCGCTCTGCCCAGGACATCATCAGGTCTTCCCGTCTTCCGAACAGGTCCTTCTGCATCCCGATGGTATCGTCAAAGACCATCGTCTGACGGTCGTCCCCGGAGAACTTCTTCCACTCGTATTTTTCGGTGGAGGGGTTGCCTGTCCGGGCGAAGTTGGTCCACATTTCCTTTGAGACGTGCCGGAACTCGCACTCGTCGGTCCCGACGATCTTTCCACTGCCCATGGGATCCGCTACCCAGGTGTCGAACAGGTACGTAATCTCAGCCGCATGTATCGCGCCAAGCTCGGGGGTTACCACCGGCTTCTTCATGAAGTACATGTAGGTGTTGCCGCCTGCGGCAGAGTGCCTGATTGCCATATTGGTGTTGCCGGCGCGGAAGTTCATGTCGTTGCAGTACTGCTCCAGCCTTTTCACCTCGCTTTCGCCTGCGAGGGTTTCCATGAACTTGTCGTACATGGCCTTTTCCTGCTCGTTCAGCAGCGTACGGTCCTTCCTTGCGATCCACCTCAGCGTATCCGCGAAGCCTTCTTCGCCGCCCTCGGACGGGACGAAGTACCTGATTTCGTCCATGGCAGACCCGATCATTAAATCAAATTTGGCTCTCTTCCCGTCTCCCCACATTTCGTACATGACCGCCCGCTTTCTTCCCTACGAAGGTGCCGTTGACACACTTTACCGCCAGCGACTTGTCGTAATCCCCGCCGGTAATCTTTTTGTTTTCCTTGTACTGCATAAAAAACTTCTCCTTTAATCTTCTTTCCCGAACAGAAGTCCGGAAAACCAGCTTGTTGCTTTCTTTGCGGTCTCGCTTCCTGTGCCGAAATCGTCCCTGAATATCTCGTCCATCGAGAGATAAAAAGCGTTCAGGTTCTGGTCCTGAAATTCTGCCTTCATCTCTTCGGGTTTAATCCTTCCTTTGTTTTCAGTCTTGAACTCTTCGAAGCTGTCAGAGATGTATTTTTTCCAGTCGGGTCCGAGGAGCTTCTTGGTATACTCCTCATCGTAATCGTAGAGATCCGAGCAGATTTCCAGCGGAATATCCATGTAATAGTACCGGCACAGGCTCCTGGTCTCTTCGTGGTATGCCTTCAGTTCGGCAATCATCTCATCATTCAGCGCGTCTATGTCGGCAAGGTACCTTTCGTACAGCTGCATGTATCTCGAAAAGACACAACGCAGGATCGTTGTTTTTTCTTCTTTTTTCAGAGTCTCCTTATGGAGCATCTCGTCGATTCTTTCCAAGCTTAACTCTACCATATAAACCCCTCCTTACTTTGTGTTGTCGCCATTGTGAAGGCGATCCTTCTGGGTCCTGCACTCTTCCTGCCCGCAGATCATCCTGATCACGACGGGCCATACGAGGATAATGACCAGCACCAGTGCGCATCTTCCGAGCATGCCTCCGATCAGGACGCCGAACACGCTGACCAGTACCTTGTCGAGTACCTTCCTCACAAGTACGATCGGGACCAGACCCGCGACTCCGACAGCAATCCCTTTGGCGTTTAAACCTGTCGGGCGGAACCTGACACAATGCTTTTCAGCATACCTTCCGAGGCATAAGGCGCACATCTGCCCGAAATCCTTATAGCCGTCCCTCATCATGTCCTTCGGGTCCACCAGGAGCTTCCCGTCCACGTAGTCCATGGGATATGGCTTTACCGTCACATAAACAAGGGCGGCAGCGGAAACAAGGAAAAAGATGAGGAGCCATTTGTCTTCCTCTTCCGGATGTTCTTCAAGGCGGAGGAACAGCTTCCTCATGAAGTACAGGCAGCAGATGCTCAGCGTCAGGGCCACAAGCACATCCTGCGGCGTGTGGACACCGAGATAGTTCCTCGAAAACGCGACCATCAGAAGGATGATGATGCAGATCGGGGGAACTGCCTTCTTTTCCTTAAAGCACAAGGCGGTACCGCCGAGCATGGGCCCTGCGGCCGCTGTATGTCCGCTCGGGAACGAGTAGCCCGTCGCTTCCTTGATGGCGTCTCCCGCAGGGGTGATCCGCGGATCCCGGATCCATGGGCGGTATACGCAGGCCGTGAGCTTAATGACGGAATTTACGACCAGGCATGCTGATGTCGCCGTCAGGATGAAAAATCCTTTCTTTTTGTCAATGCACCAGTAAATCAGCGCCGGCAGGAGGATCAGGCCGGAAACGGCGAAATGGGAAAGCCATTCGAGGAACGGCGTCCATGCGTCGTTCATTCCGGTCCTGAAATTCTGAAGGAACAAAAGATAGTTAATGTCCATAAAATAATCAGCTGCGGGGACTGTGAGTCTCAGGGGAACAGCTGCCGCCGTTCGGCGGATCTCCTTTCGTACTTATGGTTGTAACACGCGTGACGCACCAGGGAAAGAGAAAAACAACGTAGAACATCTGAAGGAAACAGGATATAACTGTGCCGGCCGTCCCCGGAATGCCGCTTTTCAACAGCGGCAAAAGAATAAGACTGAGGGCGTAATAACTCAGCAGACCGGTGCAGAGGCGCGTGAACCGGGCCTCCATGGGGATGTCGGTCGAGAACTGCACAACGCGCCGCTCCAGAATCCAGCCAAGAAGAAATCCGGCACACCAGCCGACGCCCTTGAAGGTGTCGTTGGCCATTTTCATTCCGTCTACCAGCAGGTTTCCCGCCGCATCATAGTCTGCAGGATAGGGCTTGACTGCGGCAAATATCGCTACTGCCACCGATACCGCAATACCGATGCAGGCCACCTGGATATCCTTTTCCGGATGGGTCCCGATCCATGTGAGCATCCTGAAGGTCAGCCACATTACAAGAAGCCCTGTCCCTGTACCCACCAGGATGTCCTGCGGCGTGTGAACTCCCAGGAAGTTCCGGCTGATGGCGATCAGCGCACATATGAGCCCCGTCACAATCCGAAGCGCTTTAGGAAGTTCCCGGCGAATCGCGGTGCCGCCGAACAGGGACGATATGCACAGACTGTTACCTTCAAAAGGCCGTTCACTACCCGGTTTCCGCTCCATCCCATTAAGAGATAGGTGCCGAATTCCCTGCTGACACACCAGTAGATGAGCGCCGTGATAATAAGCATCGTTTTCATTTCGCCGATGTAGCTCATCTTGGTCATAAAATCTGTCAGACAGCCGCCGGCCCCGCTTCTGAAATCCTGCCAAAGCAAAAGTATATTGATATCCAGCATTTATGTGCCTCCTTATTCCATTTTCCATAACGTTCCTCATTTCGATTGGGCTCTGTAACTGACTATCAGGATAACCTCTGTTGGCAATGCTTTTTTCTGCTTACTCCGCAAAATATATATTATTTATCAGTATAGCACATAAACATCCTCTGGTACTGCATCTGATGCCAGGGTCTGGCTCGGTCACACAGATATACAGACAACGCTCAGGTATGTGTATTCCACCGAAACTGTCGAGTTGAAGAGGAATCACCGCTCAGGAAATGGCTTATTTCCGCCATTTTTCGGGCTCCCTGTCCCGGTGATACAAACATGATACAAACATTTTGAAAGGAGGAAGGTGTCACTGATATCCGTTATAAGATTTATTCCCGGGGCTCATACAGCTTTTCGATCGGAACCAGTTCGGTCCCGGAATCTTCGTCCGCCTTTTCCCGTACCCAGGCAGTAAATCCTCCCAGGGAAAACAGAAAATAATGTGTCACCCGCCATGGCGCGATCAGCCTGCCCCGGTCATGCAGCGTTTCGTATTCTTCCTTTCCTATGGACATCGATCTGAATTTACACTCTCCGATGACAGCAGTTTTGTCCAGGTCGCTGATTCCCACCACGTCAATATCAGACGGACATTTCCTGAACGGATCACTGCCTCTCCATTTTCCGACCCTGGTGATCATGCTTCCAAATGCGCCCTCTGCCCCTTTTCGCATGATGTACTCGCGGCAGATCTCTTCGAACGCAGGCCCCATGAATTCATGAAGCAGCGGCTGCACAGCTGCTCTGTAGTACGATTCCCCATAATTCCGTTCGATCATGCTGATCCCCTTGGAAACGAAACGGAACCAGAACCGGAACATCCCGTCCTGCAGCACATACTGATTCAGCTTTTTGTTTTTTTCGTTCAGGATCGGCGTCTCTTTGCGGACGATCCGGACTGCCTCCAGTTTTTTCAGGGCCTGAACGACCTTAGGCGTATCAAATCCACTCTTTCCGGCGATCTCGCTGACCTGGCAGCTGCCCGAAGCAATGGCATTCACTATTGCATAGTAAAGGGAAATGTCCCGGAATTCCTGTCTAAGGAGATTCTTCGGTTCCTCGTAAAAATATCCCGAAGGACTGAAAAACAGGGAAATGATGTTCTGGTCAACAGATATGTCGTCCCGGAACATGGCGAGATACTTCGGGATTCCGCCGGTCATACCATATACAAGCGCCTTTTCCTCCGGCCGGTAACCGGGCACAAATTCCGCTGACGTCAGATAATCAAATGGCAGCAGATCGATCTGCCCCGTCCGCCTCCCGTAAAGAGGCGACTTCTCTCCCAGAACCTCTTCCTCCATAAATGTAATTGATGATCCGCAGAGAACCAGCATCACATTCATGCGGGACCATTCACGGTCGATTGCCCTCTGGAGGAGAGAACTCAGCTCTTCAGCATTTTCCGCGATATATGGATACTCATCTATGATGATCAGTTCTTTCTTTTTGCTGCTCTTTTTCCTGAGGCAGGATGTCAGGAAAGAAAAAAGATCACTCCATGAGCGAAAGCTGACACCCGGTGTTTCTTCGTGGAAATGCGCAAAAACCTCCCGTCCGAATTCCTGAAGATTCTCCTCATCCTTACTCTCAATGCCGGTAAAAAACAGTGGATCCTTTCCCTCGGAAAACCGGTTCAGCAGCGTCGTCTTTCCGACTCTCCTTCTCCCGTAAAGGATCAGCATCTGGAAATCGTTCCGCTGATACATCTGCTCCAGGACCCCGCATTCTTTCTTACGTCCAAGGAACTTCATTCCGTCTCCTTTCGCGTTTGCTAATTTGCAGATTACTTATTCATATATTACTAATCTTTAAATTAGTATAGTGCATGACAGGTGCCTTGTAAAGCTGACATTCGGAATCCGTCCTGCCTGGCTCCTGAAAGATTTTACAAAGGACATAATGCAGATCAAAGCCGGTGAAAAAGCAACACGAATAAAAGCAGCCTGAATCAGATCAGGTAGAGGCATCAGGCTAATGATAATAAGCATAGCCATTGACAAATCGAGAAATATAGATATAATAAAGACCATGGATAAGATTGAGATTTTTAAGGCGCTGTCAAATGAAACTCGGCTCAGCATTATGGAGTGGCTGAAGGAACCGGAGAAAAACTTTCCACCACAGGGAGGGCATTTTGATGATGTGGTGGATCTGAAAGGCGGAGTGTGTGTTGGAAGCATCCGCGACAAAGCCGGGATATCACAGTCAACTGTTTCTCATTACCTTGATATGCTGCAAAAAGCAGGTCTTCTTCTTTCAGAAAGGCATGGAAAGTGGACATATTACAGACGGAATGAAGAGACCCTCGCTGCGCTGTCAGACTACTTCGGTCACGAAATATAACCTGTGGACAGATTAAACGGGATGAAGATCCCGTTTAATTCAGGACTGATATATCGACAATGTGAGATATAAGGATATATAGAAATAGGGAGAATTTAAGATGCATTTTTCATGTGGAATTGTCAGACCGCCTTATGAGGCTGGCTCCTGTTTTTTACAGGTAACATCAGGTTGTTCGCACAACAAGTGCCGTTTCTGTACGTTTTACAAGGAGGCGCCGTTTTCTGTCTCTCCGGAGAGTGAGATCAGGGAGGACCTTCAGGAGATTCGGGATTCCGGATGGAAAGTAAAGCGGATTTTTCTGCAGGGGGCAGATCCGTTCCTGTTGAGTTACGACAGGCTTAAAAGAATCATGGACTTGATAAAAGAATACCTGCCCTGGGGTGTCTCTGTCGGTGGATATGGCCGGGTGGACAGCGTAAAGAATAAGTCTGTAGAGCAGATCAGGTCATTGAAAGAAATGGGCTATGACATGATCGTGTTCGGGATCGAGTCAGGTGATGATGCGGTGCTTGACAAGATGAACAAAGGCTATCATGCCAGCGATATCGTGGAGCAGCTCTCCAAGATGGATGAAGCGGAAATGCATTATTCCGTCATCTTTTTATACGACCTGGGCGGTCATGATTATGGTATGGGGCATGCTGTTAAAACAGCAGAAGTGTTAAACCGTCTGTCGCCTGTCAGGGTGCTGGCTTCCGGACTCTCTATCTTCCCTGACACACCGCTTATGGAGGAAGTACGAAGAGGCGAGTTTATAGAAGCTTCTGAGACAGAAAAGATACAGGAACTGTATACCTTTGTGAAGATGCTTGATATCCACACGCTGCTGGATGCAACGAATGTCTCCAATATGATGCCGGTATATGGATACCTTCCGGAAGAGAAGGGGAAGATATTGGCAATGCTTAAACAGGGAGCAGATGAACAGGGGGAGGAACGGCTCCGGATGCGAAGGGACAGCATGAGAAGCTTATGATCAGGATAAAAAAGAAAACAGAAGTGCTAACAAGGTGAAATGCCCGGTGCCTGCAATATCGACGGTAGGCTGGCCTGAAGGATAAGGGAAAATGAAGAGCATGAAAAAAAGAATAGTTGGAGGGAGAAAACATGTGGACCTATCATGAACCCGCAAAACTGATTTTTGGCGTTGGAGCCGCGGAAAACCTCAACAGCGAGATGGAAGCATTGGGCGTAACGAAAGCCGTGCTCTTGTCGTCCAGATCCATTTTCCGCCAGGGCATCCCGCAGCAGCTTGCCGAGCTGACCGGCGGGAAGATCGTTGCCATCTCCACCGAGGTCGAGCCGGATCCTACAGTAGAGAACGTGGATCACGCAGCAGCTCTCGCCCGGCAGAATGGTGCGGATTGTGTTATCGGACTTGGCGGCGGCAGTGTGATCGACTGTGCAAAGGCGACCGCGGCCGCAGTGGCAGAGAATCTGACTGCAGCAGAGCTGGTACGCAGGAAAGATGTCAAGGATGCGCTGCCGATCATTGCTATTCCTACTACAGCAGGCACCGGAAGTGAAGTCACCCGTGTTGCTGTCATAAGCGATAAGAGTGCAGGGCTGAAGCTGGCGGTCTATTCTCAGGCACTGTTTCCCAAGCTGGCGCTTGTCGATCCACAGTACACCGCTTCCGTCCCCAAGCGGACGACGGCAGCGACCGGACTGGATGCGCTTGCCCATGCGCTGGATGCTCTGTCCAGCCGGAAACCCTCTCCGGTCACAAACGCTTTGGCGCAAAAAGCCTGCGAACTGATTGTGAAGAATCTGGAGGCTGTGCTGGAGGACTGGAACAATCTGGACGCTCGTGCCGGTATGAGTCAGGCCAGCACCATTGCAGGTCTTGCCTTCTCCCAGACGGGAACTGCCGGTTCCCACGCCTGCAGCTACCGGCTCTCCATTGAGCACCATATCCCTCACGGGGAGGCATGTGCCTTTACGCTGGATCGCTGGGTCGAGATCAATGCAGAGGCTCGCCCGGAGCTGCGGCAGATCTATTCAGCCATTGGGTTTGAGAACGAAACGGCCTTTGCCGCATGGATCAACCGCATGAAAGAGAAAGGCGAACTGTGCACGACGCTGCGGGAATGCGGCGTTACAGACCGTGCCGAGATCGCGGCCTTTGCTGAGCACGCTCTGAAAAACAACAACTATGCCAACAATGTCGCTCAGATCGGATACGAAGGCTTGTACAAGCTCTTTGAGGAAAAGTTCTGAACACAGTGGAAAACCGGAAAAATAAATCAGACATGATCCTGTCAATCCGATCTCTGCCAATACACCGAAGAAACGCATCCAGTATTGAAAAAGCCTCGGAAACTCAATGTTTCCGAGGCTTGTGTGTGAGGGTGGGTACAGGGACTTGAAGATGTCCCACCTTGCGAAAAGCCGCGTGGTTGACAGCTTTTTTCGATGGCGAATCACCCTGATATTAACATGATATTAACTTTTGAACGCGGAAAGGAGGAGCCGCTGATGTCCTTTCTTATGCTTTCAGGTATGCACATTTGAGTTATAAGTTCTATGAAATCGCTTTATATCTGTTTCTGTTCTTTGCTGCAAGTCTGAATGCTTTTTCCATCGCAGGAGTCATCTCCGGAGAATCCTCATCATAAATAATCGGCATCTTTTCTGCTTCCCGGATCTCCTTAATCTGCTCTTCTGTCAATGGCTGGTCGTTATTTAAAATGGCTGTCTTGATCATAATAAATCCTCTACCACCCCGTTCTTTATTACTTTCATATATTTTGGGTAGACCAGTTTCCATTCGTTTGCATAAGCTGCCTCAGTTATGCCATTGGTCAGGTAGCGTTTTGAATTTCCGACCCGTTTCCGACATTCTTCAATAAATTGATCGCTCACCTTCAAATACGTCTGGTATTCATTTGCTATGAATCCTGTCTTCTGATAAAGAAATGAACTGTTATACGCCTCCAGATATTTCATCAGCTTTGATTCATCAACTCCAATTACAGAAATGATACATGTAATCACTTCTTCCAGTCCGGCGATCATATTCATATCCTTGATCGAATCAATAATCGTCCGTTCCTTATCCGTTACCTTGACATCACCGCCAAACTGAGGCGATATCACACCATCCCGAAACTGTGATCTGACATAATGATAAGTATAACCATCAAACATAAAGTCATGGAAGCGGCTTTCTGAGCTGACGTACACATCATAAAAGACCTGATCCGTGATTCCATAGTATTCAAACGCTGTATGATGAGATACATAAGATGAGGGATGAAGTGCGCTTGCAATCTGAAACCGGTTTGCCACCGGACCACCATTCTCGCCGCTTATGCAGGTATATAACCCGTTCCTTATCTTTTGGACCAGATTATCTTTTAAAAGCTTTTCCAAAGCAGCACGGGCTGTCCTTTTGCTTGAATACAAAGCGCTGACTTCCTTCATGGAAAAAACAGGATACCGCAGTAATTCATAATACAGGTTCATATCTTCCCCTTTAGTTGATTTTATGGATTTTTTCTCCTATATTTCAGTAATCTTTCTACTTATTCTAAACTTATTACCATCCTTGTTCTCTGTCAAGTTGATTTATTGTATTTTTTTGCCATCTTCTCTGGCAATTCTGCGTAAATATTCAACCTGCATGGTGCAAAATACAGCTGTTGAAGCTTATGGCCTATGTGATACAAACTGATATCAACATAGGGGGATTTCTGAGGTCAGCAGAGCATGAAAAAGCCCCGGAAACTCAAGGTTTCCGAGGCTTGTGTGTGAGGGTGGGTACAGGGACTTGAACTATAACCCACCACTAAAAGTGGCGTGGTTGAGCCATTTTTTAAGGGCGATCATGGAAATTGTCACCCGATTGTCAAATAGTCAGAAGGAGGGCAGGCTGCATCACTCACACAAAATTTCATATACATAGCACGTCAGTTTCATCTGTAAGAAGATGCGGCTGGCGTGTTTTTTTGTCCCATCTTAGGCAAGTCACTCACCAAAGGAGGTCCCATGTCTGATAACAATCTCATTATAATCGATGGCATCCATTATCACAAGGAGCGCCCGTCAAGCTGCCGCCGGTGCTTCTTCTGGAAGAACCGCAAGAAAGGCTGCAACCTCGGGAAAGGAAACTGCTACTACCTTGCGGAGGAGCCCGGTCCGAAGTCTCCCTGTGAGGGCTGCTGCTACGGTCCCTGCGTAAGCTTCTGCATGAACAAAGTGCTTGGCCGAAAGGAGGTCCCCGCAAATGCGTAAGGAAGAGAATCCCGCCCAGAAGAGAGACCAGCTGAACCGCTGCAAAAACCTTCTGAAAACGCCCCCGGCCGTGGACCGGAAACGGCAGCCGCCGCAGTGCCTGAGCTGTATGTACTTCCAGCCGAAATTCCGCTTCCGGTGCTGCCTCTATGTGCGCTGCCCTTACGGAAAGGGCTGCACCTGCCGCGAAGAGCCGCTGAAGCGTGAATACTTCGGCGCAAGGAGGGCGGTGCGTTTGAGTGTATGACTACTTTTACGGCGCCCAGTCGGATCAGTTCTCCTTTATCCGGATCCCCACCGTCCTGTTCAGCGAGGAGCGGTTCAAAGCGCTGTCAGCTGAAGCGAAGGTCCTGTACGGGATCCTTTTAAAGCGAATGGATCTTTCCGCCAGGAATGGCTGGTTTGATAAACAGGGCCGGGTCTATATCATCTACACACTGGAAGAGATCATGGAGATCCTGAACTGTGCGGACAAAAAAGCGACGCGGCTGATGAACGAGCTGGAAACAAAATGCGGGCTCATCGAGCGGAAGCGCCAGGGTCTTGGCCGGCCGAATCTCATCTATGTCAAGAATTTTATCACCCGTCAGAATAACGATTCAAGAATCGTCAAAACAACGATTCAGGAACCGTCAGAACAACGAACAAGTAATACAGATATTAGTGATACTGATCTGAGTGATACTGAGAATCCAATCTTATCAGGACCGGAAGCGGATGGGATGGCAGAGCATCATTTCTTTGAGCACTATTTCCGGGAACATCTGGAAATGGATCTTCTCCTGCAGGATCTCCCGGAGGACCAGGATACCCTGCACGGCATACTGAGTCTTCTGACAGATACCTGCTGTTCCAGGCGGAAGTACATCCGGATCGCTGCCGACGACAAGCCCCGGGAAGTTGTAAAGAGCCGGCTCATGAAGCTGAACTCGTTCCATATCCGGTATGTTCTCAAGTGCCTGAAGGAGAACGCGGCCGATGTCCGCAATATTAAGCAGTATCTGCTGGCTGCGCTGTACAACGCTCCGACGACCATGGATGCCTACTATCAGGCCAGAGTAAATCACGACATCCAGAGAAAGGAGGTGACGCATGCCTGGTAAAGCTTTGATCACATCAGTTGCGAACCAGAAAGGGGGTGTAGGAAAGACCACGACCTGTGAAAATCTCGGAGTTGGACTTGCCCGGGCCGGGAACCGGGTGCTTCTGGTCGACACAGATCCGCAGGCCTCTCTCACAGTCTCCCTCGGTTTCCCCCAGCCGGATCAGCTCACGGTCACGCTCTCTGAGCTGCTGACCAAAGTCATGGAGGACCGGCCGCTCACGCCGGGAGAAGGGATCCTGCACCACAAGGAAGGCGTGGATCTCCTGCCGGCGAATATCACGCTGGCCGGGACGGAAGTATCACTGGTCAATGCAATGAGCCGGGAGAAGATCCTGAAGCAGTACCTCGATACAGTCAAAAAGGATTACGACTATATCCTCCTGGACTGCATGCCCTCTCTCGGGATGCTGACCGTGAATGCCCTTGCGGCGTCAGACCAGGTGCTGATCCCGGTGCAGGCAAACTATCTTTCCGCCAAGGGTCTGGAACAGCTCCTCAGCACCATCAATAAGGTCCGCCGGCAGATCAACCCGAAGCTCCGGATCGAAGGCATTCTGCTCACAATGGTGGACGCCCGGACCAATGACGCGAAGGAGATATCCCGCCTGATCCGCGAAACCTACGGCGGAAAGCTGAACGTCTTTGATACCGACATCCCTCGCTCCGTCCGGGCGGCGGAAACAAGCGCCGAAGGGAAAAGCATCTTTTCCTATGATCCGAACGGAAAGGTCGCGGAAGCCTACCAGACTCTGACGAAGGAGGTGGTGAAGAATGCCGAGAAAAGGCGTAAGCGTGAGCTTTCGCAGTTACGATGACATCTTCGAGACGGACGAGAGCCGGGCCGAAAGCCAGCTGGAAAAGGTTCAGAAGATCGCCTTGACGGAACTGGTCCCTTTCAGGAACCATCCATTTAAAGTCGTGGATGATGAGGCAATGCTGAGAACAACAGAGAGTATCGCCCAGTTCGGCGTCCTGACGCCGCTGATCGCAAGGCCGAACGAAGACGGTACCTACGAGATCATCTCCGGGCACCGCCGGGCGCATGCAGCTGCAGCCGCAGGCCTGACCGAAGTGCCGGTGATCGTAAGGGATATGGACGATGATGCCGCAGTCTGTCTGATGGTGGATTCCAATCTGCAGAGAGAAGAGATTCTCCCGAGTGAAAGGGCTTTTGCTTACAAGATGAAGCTGGAAGCCATGAAACATCAGGGAGAAAGGACGGATTTACGTGAGGAAGGAACTTCTGCGCAAGTTGCGCAGAAGTTATCAGTTGTAAGGGTTGGTGAAGATGTTGGCGTTAGTAAGGACACTATTAGACGTTTCATCCGCCTCACCAACCTGATCCCCGAGCTCCTGGACATGGTCGACCGGAAACAGATCTCCTTTAATCCCGCCGTGGAACTCTCCTATCTCACCCCTGCGGAACAGGAGCAGTTGATCGATGCCATGGACTACACCCAGGCATCCCCTTCCCTCTCCCAGGCCCAGCGCCTGAAGAAACTCAGCCAGGAAGGCTCCTGCACAGGGGAAGCAATGCAGGATATTCTGGGAGAAGTCAAAAAGGGAGAACTGGAGCGGGTCGCCTTCAAAAGCGAACAGCTGAGAAAGTACTTTCCGAAGTCCTACTCTCCCAAACAGATGCAGGACACCATCATCAAACTCCTGGAACAGTGGCAGAAAAAGCGCCAGCGGGACCAGGAACGTTGAAGCCGCATCGCACAACTGAATAAGCACCATGCAGTCTGCGTCTTTGAGCTCTCTCAGAGGCGTTTTCTTTTTGCTCCAGAACCATGCAACTGCACCCAAAACCACGCAACCACACACAGAAGGAGAAACAAAGCCCATGAAAAACACCAGTAAGATCAGCAAGCTGACCAATGACCTGAAGAATTATCTCCGCCATATGGAGGCTGCCCGCCTCCAAAGACATCCCCAGGAGATCGAGATCGAATTTGAGATCGATGATGACGAGGCAAGTGAGGAGGATGAGGGCGATTCCCCGTCTGACTTCCTGCTCCGTGCCTCCGGCATGCTTCTCGACTGCTCCGTAATGGTGGCAAAGGCCGCTTTCCTGGTGACCCTTATGGAAAAGCAGGCGGAGAAAGACGCAGAGGATGCCTGTGACTGCTGCCCGTACAGAGATGCACTCGAAACCAGATGCGGCGCCGAATACGGCACCATGGTCCTCATCGCCCGCCCAGATGGCGACAATACCGTCATGACCCTGAAGGAACTTACTGAGGAGATCGGAGATATCTTCGACGGCAGAGCCGGGGCCTGTGAGATCAAGCCTGTTCCCGGTGCGGAGGATCTTTACTACACGCTCCCGGAAAAGAAGCCCCTGAGGCGGAATGGCAATACCTACTACAGAGGACCGGCAGTCATCTTCGGGATCAATGAGGACGCCGGCGAAGTCGTAAGCCCCAACGCGAAACAGCTCTATACTGCAGCCAGATATTTCGAAAACGCAGCAGAAACCATTAAGACCCGTGAAGACGGCGAGACAGCTGTCTTCTGTCTTGACTGAAGAAGGAGGTACTGAACTATGGCGATTCCGGCAACTTATGATGAATTCCTTGATCTTGCAAAGGATGCGGCCCATGCCATCGTGCCGAATGCGGAGATCACAACCCAGAAGGTGGAAAAACTGCAGGGGGAATCCTATGTGGGTCTCTCTGTAAGGCCTGAAAAAAGCAATGCTGCCGTAACCATGAACCTGCGCGGCATGTTTGAGGAGGTCCAGAAAAACCCGAAGCGCCTCGCGGCTGTGATGAGCGAATTTCTTTCCAGTCTTGATAATGCGATCCGGAACATTCCGAGGATCAACGCGGACCGCTTCCTTGATTATGACTATGTGAAAACACAGCTTACGATGCAGATCATCCCGGTGGAACCGAACCGGGAAAGGCTTGCACAGATCCCCCACAAGACCATTGAAGACATCGCTGTGGTCTATCGGATCGACGTAAGCGACGACTGGCACCAGAATGCCAGCACCCTTGTCACGAATCAGATGCTGGCCCAGTTCGGCATCACCCCGGAGCAGCTCCACCAGGACGCCGTAACCTCCCAGATGGAGCATTGTCCGCCGACGCTGAAAAACATGTCCGACGTAATGGCGGAAATGACCGGCAGTACGGACTTTATGGATATGCCCGAATCCCCCCTGTGGGTTGCGTCCGTCGAGGGCGGCGTTCACGGTGCTGCGGCAGTGCAGTTCCCGGAATTCATGGACCATGCGGCAGAGACGCTGGGCGGCAATTTCTTTGTCCTCCCCTCTTCCATCCACGAATGCCTCTTTATCCCTGACGATGGGGAATTCCGGCGCCCCCAGCTGGAGGAGATGGTCCGCGGCGTCAATGCCACAGAGGTCAGCGAAGCGGACTTCCTCTCTGACAGTGTCTACCATTACGATGCTGATGCCCGGATCTTCGAGAAAGCGACGACCTTCGAGTCCAGGGTGGCGGAACAGGCCGCGGCCTATGAGGTAGGCGCTCCGGCATCACCTTCTGCAGAAAGCACGGAGGTTCAGAAGGAGACTATCACGGTCCTCCTGGTGGAACCGGAAAAGTATCCCCGCCCTGTTGAGATCGGCACGGAGCTTAAAGACCTGCAGGAAGCGGTCGGCGGTTTCATCGAGACCTCTTATCCCTTTGCGGACAAGGCCTGCCTCATCCTGAATGACACCGGAAAGATCGAGGGGCTTCCCCTGAACCGCGCCCTGCGGGACGATGACGGCACGATCTACGATGTCGTGGCAGGTCCCTTCCTGGTCGCCGGCCTTGCAGGCGACAGCTTCGGATCCCTTACCCCGGAGCAGATGACAAAGTATGAGCAGCAGTTCCATCAGCCGGAGATGTTCATCCATATGGGGAAGGGCATCATGGCCCTGCCGATGCCTGATGATACGGTTGAAATGCTTGAGGAAAGGGCCAGGGCAGCTGAAAAGTCCGCCGGAAAGAGCGGCCCGGAGAAGAAAGCAGATACGCCGGATAAGAAGCAGCACAAAAAGCACCAGAAGGAGGCGAGATGAAAGGAGCCGAAGGGGGTGATGTATCTTGCAGGAGGAAGTGGAGAGCAGGACCGTGAACCTTGCGGTCACGACGACAAAGCTGGCGGCGCGGACGGTGATCGCGGCGGGGCTCATGTATCTCCGGCACCGGGAAAAGGTAAAGGGGCAGAAAGCCTCTGAGATCCCGTCCGGAAAACAGTCCGTCAAGGACCTGATCGGCCAGAACCAGGGCGTCTCCAGCATCGACATCGCAAAAACAGATCTCAGGGGCTTCGAAGGGGTCGCCCGGAAATACGGCGTTGACTATGCCATCCGGAAGGACCGCTCTGTGATCCCGCCGAAATACCTGGTCTTCTTTAAAGCCAGGGATGCGGATGCCCTGACTGCAGCATTCAATGAATATTCGGCAAAAATCATGAACCGATCCAGAAAGCCGAGCGTCCTGAAGCAGCTGAGGTCCATTGCGGCAAAGATCGCGGAACTTCCCGGCAGGGTCGTGAACCGCGATAAGCAGAGGGAGCAGAGCCGATGAACAGCCAGAAGCTGAAGAAACACCTCATCCTGCTCCTTCCCTATATCATCCTCGGGCTCGTCTGCACCAACCTGGGAGAAGCGTGGCGCATGGCGGAAGGTGCGGATTTCGGGAACAGGCTGGTCTCCTGCTTTGGAATGATCGCTGCAGCCTTCGGGAACCCGCTCCCGAGCCTGCACCCCCTAGACTTAGCTTTAGGAACCATCTGCGGAGGAGGGCTGCGTCTCGCAGTCTTCCTCCGGGGTAAGAACGCGAAACATTACCGCCACAACGAAGAATACGGCTCCGCCAGGTGGAGTGCATAATTTTAAGTGTAAAGGAAGCCTATATGGACGCACAGGAGGTTATGCACATGACTGATTATAGTAAAATTACAGCCCTTTACTCCCGCCTTTCCGTGGGCGACGAGGACAGGGACGG
>Ga0256407_10007798_pt1 | contig 15932 bp, 7 predicted proteins | sample RumenRJG_04DNA_FD_193489 | JGI IMG/M metagenome (GOLD analysis project Ga0256407, IMG submission 193489) | Bovine rumen microbial communities from Lethbridge, Alberta, Canada - RJG_04 | ecosystem: Host-associated > Mammals > Digestive system > Stomach > Rumen | place: Canada: Alberta | collected...
TTTTCATTTATAAATATTTTATCATATATTAAAATAAATAATATTAAATAATATTATTAATATAAAAAAGAAAGTAATTATATACTTATATATTACCCAAAAAAAATATATATTTAATTCTAATTTCATAATTCCAAAAACCGATAATTAAACAAACCAAAAATAAAAAAACCAGTATAAAAAAAATCTAAAGAATCTCAAAATAAAACCTCTAAAAAAATTTAAATTAATTTCAAAAATAATTAAAAAAAAAAAAATAAAAATAAAAAAAAAATTCAAAAAAAATGGAATCAGAATCACGAGAATTAGTTCCAGGAATTTTTATTCACAAAAGTTACATATCATCTTCCTCAATCCCAGATGCAATAGGAACATACATATGGAATATTGAAGTAAAAACAATGAGTGTAATAACATTAAATTTATCATTTGAAAATTCTGAAAATATTCAAATTGAAAATAATAATAATTCAGAAATTTCAATAATAATAAATCCATATGAAAATAAACAAATAGTAAAAATTACTTTATTTCAAGATTGGATTTTAAATCCAAAATTTCAATTAAAATTAAATGTCCCAAGTAAAGAAATTCAAGAAAATTTTATAAAAAATGATAAAATAATAAATAATCAAAATTTAAAAAAATGTTTAGACAATTTTAAATATATTCAATTAGAAAATTTTCAAATAAATGAAATAGAAAAATTATTTTTAGAAAAAAAAATAGATAAATTTGTTGATTATGACTTTCAACCAAATGATTTATCAATGATATCAAAAAAATTTTCAAAAGATGGAACAGAAATAAAAGATATATTAGATTATATAATTGATTGGAGAAGGCCAGAAAGTTTTATATTATTAAATGATGAAAAAAATGAAGTTTATAATATAATAAATGATAATCCAGAACCAAATGATATTATACAAGAAATTTTACCAGATCATAATTTTTCAAGTTCAATAAGTTGTATTTCAGAAAAACCAAATTTAATTAAAAGATTAATAAATAATAAAAAAATTTCAAAATTTGGTTTTTATATTATTAATTTATGTATAAATGGTTTATGGAAAAAAATTTTTATCGATGACTTATTTCCTTGTATACCAAAATCAAATCCTATGATTACACATTCTCCTTCTAATGAAATATGGATACTTTTATTAGAAAAAGCTTTGGCTAAAATTTTTGATTCTTATTATGATTTATTATATGTTGAAAAATGTGATTTTTTATTAATTTTAACTGGATGTCCTTCTTTTTATTTTTTAACTGAAGAATTAATTAGAAATGGTATTAATGAATTTTATGATAAAATTTATGATTATGTTTGTAATAAAAATTATTTAGTTATGGCTTTAAAAAAAAATAATGATGGGGATAATGAAAATGAAGAAAATAGTAATTTAAATAATTCTATTATTGTTTATGATTTTGGTTATACAATTTTAGATATTTTAGATAAAGGAAATATTAAATTTTTCCTTTTGAGAAAAGTTATTTTTCAACAAGAAAAAGAAGAATTAATTGAAAATTATCATAAACAAATTATAAATAAATATCCTGATTTAAAAAATATTTTAATCCCTGGAACTATAATTTTTTCTTTAGAAGATTTTATCAAAGAATTCACAAATATTAATGTTTGTTTTTGTAAAAATTGGGAAGAAAATAGAATAAAAGGTTTATTTATTTTATCAAATGATAATAAAAGTAATAAAAATAATAATATAATATCAAAATATTATTATCAATTTGAATTAAAACAAAATTCAAATATTATAATTTCATTATTTCAAGATGAAGATAAATTAAAACAAAATGAATCAAGAAAACCTTTAATGGATATTTCATTAACAATATTAAAATTTGATAAAAATACAAATGAAATTAATCATATTCAAACAATAGATTTTTCTATTACTCCTTCTATTCAAATGGAATTAAATTTAACTTCTGGAAATTATATAATTTTTCCTAGAACAAGTGGTTGTTTTATTGGAAAAATTAATGATAATTTTTCAATGAGAAATACTAGTTTAAAAGATGAAAATGGACAATTATCAAAAATATTTATTAATGTTATTAAAGATATTTTTGAAAGATATGATTTTTTTCAAAATAATATTTTAAGTAATAAAGAATTTTATTCTTTAATTGAAAAAATGAGAAATTGTAAAATTGATGAAAATGAATTAAATAATATTTATAATCAATATACTTTTAATCAAAATGGTATTTGTTTAAAATGTTTAATTAAATATTTTAAAGATATTTTATCACAAAATGAAAATTTAATGAGAGAATATTTAAAAAATTTAGGATATGATAATGATTTATTTTGTAATAAATATAGAAATTTTGTTATTGTCATACATTCAAATATTCAAGTTAATGTTAATATTAAAGAAACTTTAAATTCAGGAATAAATGAAAAAGTAAATAAAATATTATTAAAACATTTTGGTGAAATAAAAAATAATAATAATGAAAATGTTGTTTTAATTTTATTAAGATCTAAATTAAATGAATCTATTATTACTTTAGGTTGTAAAAATAAAACAATGAATAAATTAAAAGTTACTGTTTGGATTAAAAATTTAAATGGTTTAATATTTGGAATAAGTAATGAAAATACAAAAATTATTAACGGAAATGATTATGAATATTTTTTCCAATTTTATATTCAAAATCCTAATGATTTAGAAAATATTGATTTTAATATTCAAAGTTTAATTATATCATAAATATAATATTTTATTTTTTTAATAAAATAGATAAACAAATAATTAATTAAATTAAAAAAATATTATAATTTAAATTTTAAATAAAATATTATTAAAAAATATGTTAAAATTTTATGTTAAATTTTACAATGAACATAAATTCTTAATATAATATTATATCATTAATATTCACATATTCATTTATATAACAAATAAAATTATATTTCATAAAAAGAAGTTAAATTTTTTCCTTTTTGTTGAATTTGTTTTTCCCAAACAGATAATTGTTTTTCATAAAATTTTTTCAAAGCATCTTTTATAACATCTTGAAAAATTCCTTTTTCTATAAATAAACATTGTAAAAACTCTTTATAAAATTCATATAAAGTTAAACAATATTTTGCCTGTAAACCATGTTTTAAACTAATATTAAGGAAAGTTTGTAAATTTGTATAAGGTAAATTTGATAATACAATAAATAATTCAAAAGTCATATTAAAAATTTCTTTTGAAGGGACAATAAATCTTATATTTACATCATCTAAAATTTGATTTTTAAAAATTGATTTTATCATTTTTGAATTAAATTCTACAATATAACAAATAAAATGATCTAAAACTTTTATCATTTTATATTTTGAATTTAATATTTTATCTAAGTAATCTTCTTCTAATTTTTTACTTATTAAAATTACTTTTTTTTCTGTTTCTTTATCTAAATCTAATTTAATTACTTCACTTAAAACTCTTTTAGAATAATAAGAAGGGATATTTTCATTATTATTATTATTATTATTATTTTTATTATTATTATTATTATTAATATTAATATTAATATTATTGTTATTATTATTATTAATTTCATCTGTTAAATTATCAATTTTAACAATAAAGTCTTTATTTAATGTTTGTGATTTAATAAATTCTCTTGACATTTGTCTTATTTTTTTAATTGAATCATTCACAAATTCAATTTCTTTTTTATCATTATAAACTTTATTTTTTAATTGTAATTCAAATACCATATCAATTATTCTTGCCTTTGTCCCAGCCAAAAATGTAGATATATTCTTTAAAGAATACCATTCACATTGTTTATTTTTAATATTATTTTCATTTTTTTGTATTATATATGGATTATAGTATTTTTTTAAATTTTTTATTCTTTCATAATTTAATTTTTTTATTTCTCTTTGAATTGTTGAATAAAAATAAAATAAAAATATTTTAAATTGTTCTTCATTAATTACTTTAATATTAAATTCATTTAATATTAAATTAAAATCACTTGAACAAAAATCTTCAAAAGTATTATTAATATCAAAAGTATATTTCACATAATAATGTTTTAAACAAGCAGAATATATTATAATCATTTTTTGATTTTCTGATAAATTATTTCCATTATCATTAATAAAAGTAATATAATTTGAAATACATATTTTTAATATATCATACATTAAATTAAAAACATTTTTTTTTATTTGATGAACAAATAGATAAATTGTATAAAATTCATCAATGTCAATTGTAAATTTTGAGAAATAACATATTTTTTCTTGTTGTTCTATAATTTTGTAATTTGATATTATTGTATTTTGAATACATTTCATTGTTGAAGATATTTTTTCTTTAAGAGAATCCATAATTTGATTTATTTTTTTATTTGAATCATATATATAATATATAAGTAAATATATATTTTTTAATGACATCATCTAAAAGTATTAAACTTAAATATTTTGTCATTTAATATTTTATTTTCAATTATTGATTATATATAAATTATTCAATAATATCTTAAATATTTATTAAAATCAGAATAAATCAATATGATTATTAGGTAATTAAATAATAATAATTTAATATTAAATTTAAATAATACTTTTACTTAATAAAAAATACAATTTTTAAAATTTTTTTGAAAAACAATTAAAAAAATTTAAATATTAAAAACAATATATTTTATTCTTCTCTTAACTTATATAAATGAAAACTTGCATTATTAGAATTATTATTATATTCACTTTTTTTACAACATAAAAGTTCCAAAATTTCACCATAAGAAGATTTAGAATAAATATATAAAACAGAAACAAATATTCCATTCATACAAAAAAAGAAAATTCTAACATTATTCCATAAATCATAAAGACTTTTACTATTGCTAACATTAAAAAATAAAGGAATAACCCCAAGAAAATAAGGACCATAAAATACAAAAGAACCTAAAATAAAACCAATTAATTATTTAATATAAACAATTTGTAATTCTTCATCTTTTATTAATTTATAAGTTGCAATTATCGTTATAATATTACTAGTAAAATTTAATATAAATAAAATTATATGAATAATAATAGGAAAAAAATCTTTTTTTATTTCATAAAAACAAAAATTTTGTGTTGAACAATTTATAATTTTTATTTTAAATAAATAATATGAATAAAAAATTGTTAAAATCCAACTTAAAAAAGAAAAAATTATTGTTAATAATTTTGAATTTTTCATAAAAAATTCTTGATAAAATATTGAAATACAAACTGAAAATGCAATAAATGTTGAAATAAGTGATATAGTTAAATTAAAAGAACCTGAATAAAAGGCTTGAAATATTTTCGTTTTAACACTTTGTTGATTTGGGAATGTAAATAAAGGAATTGCTTGAAAAAGAGATGCTATTATTAATTCTAATTTTAATAAGTTTATTATTTCTATTTGATATTTGTTTTTTATATAGATTATCAAAGATAGAACGTTCATTAAGAAACTTATTAAATTTATTCCTTTGCATAATAATGAAAAAAAATTCATTTTTTAACTTTATTTTCTTATGTTTTTTAATTTTTTATTTTTTATTTCATTTAAAAAAATAAAAATTTAAATTAAAAAAAGTTTGAAATTATACAATAAATAAGAAAATAATATTATAAGATAAAAAATTTTTATTTTATCAATCTTATGATTTCTATCATAAATATAATAGTATCATTTATTAAATTATAAAAATAGTTTATTCAATTTTTATTTTGAATATTAAAATATAATTACTCTTTATTTAAAATAAAAATCATTTAAAAAATATTTTTTTAAAATAATTTAATAAATGAAAATAAATACTAAAAGTGATTATGGGTTCATATTGTTGTATAAAAACAATAAGTACTCAAAAGGAATCTTCAATAAGAATTGAAGAATTATCAAAAGGAATAAGTAATTTAAATAATAAAATAAGTGAATATATACCAATAACAAAAAAAATAAGTTTAGATATTAAAAATACTTCACTTAATCAGAGTAATTTAATTACAAAAGCAGGAACATTTGAAAAAAAAAGTCCTCAAAAAAAAAAATTAATAAATATTCAAAAAATAAAAAATAAAATTGAAGAAAATGGAAATAAAGAAAATAAAAATAATAATAATAATAACAATAATAACAATAATAATAATAATAATTCAAAAATGAATAATAATAATATCAATATTCCAAATACAAATATAGAAAAAAAATATTTAAAAATAGATATAAATGATTTAGACAATTTAAGAACAAATAAATATTATAGTTTATATTGTTCAGTATCAATGAATCAAAGAAAAAGAAAAATATTTGAATTATTACCAAGTAAAGGAAAATTAAATTTTTTATCATCAAATCCAATAAAAGAAAAATTTATAAAATTAAATTATTTTGATTCAGATAGAGATGAAAATAATTCTTCAACAAAATGTAAAACATTAGAAAAATTAAAATTATCAGAATTACAAAATAAAAAAAAAAATTTAAGTACATCAAATATAAAAAAAATAAAAGAAAATAATAATGATTTACCAATTCAAATAATAAAAGAAAAACTTACAGAAAATCAAAAAGAATTTTTAAAAAAAATTTTAATAGAAAATGAATTATTATATCCAGAAATGGATAATGAAATAATAGAAATGATATTAAATACAATAATATATGAAAAAGTAAAAAGTAAAATAAAAATTTTTACACAAGAACAAAAAAAAAATGATTATTATTTTATTTTAGAAAAAGGAAAATTAGAATATTCAATTGATGAAGAAATATATGAATTACCTAAAGGAAATGGGATAAGTACTCAATCTTTATTACAAAATACAAAAAATAATTGTTATATTAAAACAATTAATAAATGTTATATTTTTATTTTACCTTTTGAAAAATATAAAAATATTGCAAATGATTATGAAAAAAAAAGAAATAATGAAATTATTAAATATTTACAAAAATGTTATTTTTTTTCTAATTTAGATATTGAAATTCAAGAAGAAATTGCAAAAATTTCTAATTTTATTGATTGTGAAGAAAAAACTTTAATATTAGAACAACATAAATTATCTAATTGTATTTATTTAGTTTTAAAAGGAAAAGTTTTTTGTTCTTATAATAATTTAATTATTAAAATTATTAATGAGGGAGATTTATTTTTAGAAACTGGAATTTTTAATAGAATTGAATCTTTTTATTCTTATTTAACTGATAATGAGACTATTTTATTACAAATTAAATATGAAGATTTAATTCCAATTTTTAAAGAAAAAAGTATTAAAACTATTATTTATAAAATTTTTGAAAAAGCTATAAAAGAAAATCAATATTTAAATCAATTTATTAATACTGAAGAAAAAATTTTAAAAGTTTTTTCAAAATTTGAATTAAAATTTTATTATCAAAATATTATTATGTATAATAATCAAAATAAAATTATTTTACCAATTTCAGGAACAATTTTTAAAGAAAAAAAAATTAACGAATTACAAAATTTTATTCATTCAGTTAATTTAAATTATAAAAATATAATTGAAAAAGGAAAAATTTATATGGATACAATAATAAAAGAAGAATCAATTAATTATAATATTTTAGGAGATGAATGTATAATTTTTGAAATAGAATTTGATAATTTAATTCCAATTATTTCATTAAATAAAATAAAAGATATTTCAATTAAAGATTTAATGTTAATTTTAAAAAATAATCCCCAATTTAATTTTTTATCTTCTTTTACAATATTTAATTTAGCAAATTCAATGAAAAAAAAAGAATATAAACAAGGAGATTTAATATTAAAAGATGGGCCATTTTCAAATAAATTTTTTTATATTAAAGAAGGTAAAGTTGAAATTTTAATAAAAGAAAAACAAATAAAAATTTTATCAAATAATAATTCATTTGGTGACATTTTATCTGAAAAAAATAGTTATTCAAGAAATGCAAATTTTATATCTTTAACAAAAACAATAATTTATACATTAAGTAAAAAAAAATATGAAGAAATAATTGATAAAGAAAATCCTTTATTTCAAACTTTAAAAAAATTAATTGTAATAAATGATATAACAATAAATTTAAATTCTTTATTTTATGTAAAAGATATTGGAAGTGGAAGTTATGGAAAAGTTTATTTAGTTTGTAATAAAAAAAGATATTTTGCAATTAAAACAGTAGAAATTAAAAGTTTATATGAAAAAAAAGAAATGGCAAAATTATATTTATCAGAAAAATTAATTTCTTCTTCAATAGATCATCCATTTATTGTTCATTTATTTAATACATATAAAACAAGAGATTATTTATTTTTTTTAATGGAATTTGTAGATGGAATTTCCTTAAGAAAAAAAATAAATGAATCAAAGAAAAAAAATCAATTAAAAAATTATGAAGAAACTCAATTTTATGGAGCAATTTTATTTTCAGTTTTAAATTATTTACAAAATAAAAGAATAATTCATAGAGATTTAAAACCAGATAATATAATAATAAATACAAATGGTTATTTAAAAGTAATTGATTTTGGAGTAGCAAAAAATTTAGAAAAAAAAGATTATACAAATACTATAATTGGAACAAGTTTTTATATGAGTCCAGAAGTAATTTTAGGTAAACCTTATAATTTTAATGCTGATTATTGGTCTTTAGGTATTATTTTATATGAAATTTATTATGGAAAATTACCTTTTAATAATAATAATGAACCTAATTTTATTTATGAAAATATTTTAAATTTAAAATTACATTTTAGTAATGATAGTAAAAGTGAAAATTTTAATCAGTTAATTTGTAATTTATTAGAAAAAAATCAAAAAAATAGAATTTCTAGTTTTAAAGTTATTAAAAATCAGAAATTTTTTAAAAATTTTGATTTTGAGGCTTTAAATAAATTTATGATTAAACCTAATTTTATTCCTAAAGAAACTGTTTCTGAAATTAATATTAATGAACTTATTTCTTTTCTTTCTTTTATAAATAATAATAATGATTCCCATAGTTCTAGAGAATTAAATGAATATGTAAATAAACAAGTTGATGAGATTTTATATCATTTCTGAATAATATTTTTTCAAATTTTTTCTTTTTTTTCATTTATTAAAAATTAATTGTTATTAATTCAAAGAATATTATTTTTATATATTACTTTTTTAAAATTGGTATATAGAATTATAGAATAATATATATTTAAAATAGAATTATTATTAATTTTTTAAATAATATAATTTCATTTTCTCAATTTTTAAATGAAAAAATATTATTGAAAAAATATATTTGATTCCTTATAAAAAATAAAAAATATTTTTTAAATTATTATATTCAAAATATTAAATAATTATTATTTAAAAAAAATGGGAAATTATAATGAAATTTATTTCACAGATTATCGTTGGATAAAAAAATTACCAGAAGAAGAAAATAAAAATGAAGAAGAGACAAATTTAGAAATTTATATTCCAATTCCTTTATCTGAATCATATTTACTTGAAGAAAAATTATTCAATATTAAAACAAAAAATATAAAAGATGAAGATTATGAAAATTTTGACTTTTCAAATTTATCATATAAAACAAATGATGATATTTTTTATAGAAATATTATACCAATATCAGATAAATTAATATTAAGAAAAGAAAGAATAAATAGAAATCCATTTAAAGCAATAGGGAAAAAAAGAATGAATGTATTAAATGAATTAAAAATATTTTTTTTTGAAAATTTATTTCAAAATTTTGAAACTGATATTGAAGATAATTTTATAATTAAATTTTCACATCATATATCTTTATTACATACAAAAATAATTTATGAAATAGAAAAAAATTTAGTAGAACATTTAATTAAAAATCACAATTTAAATAATGAAATATTAACTTTTGCAAAATTAAGAAATATTTTAGCAAAAGATTTTTTAATGTGTGATACAATAAAATTATCTCCTTATACTTATTATTATGTTAAAAATTTAACAAAAGATAATTTTAAAGAAATTATCCCTTTAATTTTAATAGAAGAAGGAGATATTTTTAGAATAATAAATGAAATAATCACTCAAAAAAAAATTAATAATTATTGTCTTTGGTTTTTATTATGTTTAATTTATGTTTTTGACACAGAAGCAAATCAAAAAGAAATAATAACAACTTATAAATCAATTAATAATTTTAATTCAGATATTTTTAAAGAAAATACTTTAATTACAAATAAAGAATTTTTAATTACAACAAAAAATAAAAATTTATTACAAAATGAAAAAAATATTATAGAAATAAATTATGAAAGAATCATAAATAAAAATTGGTATTTATCTTTTAAAGCAATGGACACTCAAAATTTTTCCCCTTATCCAAAAGGAGAAGAAGTTTTAATTCAACCAAATTCAATATTTGAAATTAGAGAAATAAAAAAAATAAAAGAAGATTCATATTACATTATTTTATATATGAAAAATAATATTTTAAATGATTGTGTTAATAATAATATGTCAAATCAAATGCAAATTGATTTTGGAATTTGTGTTAATATAGATCAAGATATAAAAAAAATTTATCCAGGGATTGAATTTAAAAATGTTATTTCTTTAACAATAACAAGTAAAGAAAGTTTAAAAAATAATTTGACTAATATTGCTTGTATGCAAAATTTAAGAATTTTAGATTTAAAAAATATTGATTTAGATGATAATGATATGGAAGAAATTTTACCTTTTTTAATGACTTTAAATAATTTATCTTATTTAAATTTATCAAGAAATAATTTAGAACAAGATTCTATGATTTATTTTGAAAGTATTATGAATTATATTCCTTTTTTAGAATATATTAATTTAAATCAAAATAATTTATGTGATAAAGGGACTGATTTTTTTACTAAAGGATTATGTAATATAAATGATTTAAGAAGTTTAAATTTTATTTATAATCATATTAAAAGTAAAAGTATTGAAAAATTATGTTTAGAATTATCAAAATTTGAAAATTTAAAAATGTTAAATTTTAGTAATAATTATATTTCAAGTGAACAAATAAGTAATTTAGTTTGGTCAATTAATCAAATGAATAATTTAACTTATTTAAATTTATCAAGTAATCAAATTGGAAATGAAGGAATAATTTTATTAACAAATAACTTACCAAATTCAATTCAAAGATTAAATATAAGTGAAAATGAAATAACAGAAGAAGGAATAATTTACTTTTCTAATTATTTATATAAATTACCAAATTTATTAAGTTTAGCAATTTATGGAAATAAAAATGGGACAAATGGTCTTTCAAATTTATTAAAAGGATTTAAAGAAACTCCTTTTTTAGAAAGTTTAAATTTAGGTTCAACTTTTATTTCAAATCAAGATTTAAATTTAATGACTCAAAATTTTGAAAATATAAAAAATTTACAAATATTAAATTTAAGAGAAAATGATATTAATTCAGAAGGAATATTTTTTTTAAGTGATAATATAAATAAATTAGAAAAATTAACTACTTTAGATTTAGGTTGGAATGATATAAATGAAAATTCTTTAATGTCTTTAATTGATTCTTTAAAATTAATGAATAATTTTATTTCATTTCATTTAGACTCAAATCCGATTTCTGTTATTGGATTAAATAAAGTAATAAATGAATTAAAAAAATATGATAATTCTTGGAATTATATTAAAGGAGAATTAAAAAGAAATCCTAAATATTTAACTAAAGAATTAATTGGAGAAAATTATATTTTACAAAATAAAAATTTAAATCATGATGTTATAATTTTAAATGGAATTGGAATTGATGAAGATGAATTATTAAATGATATTCAAAATTTAAAAAATTATTCTAATATTAAAAATTTAATTTTTACAAGACAAGAAGTAAGTGAAGAAATAATTAAATCTTTATCAAATAATTTAAAATCTATTCCTAAACTTTTACATATTGAATTAGGAGAAAATAATTTAAATGATGAAGGAATAAAAATTTTAAGTGAAGGAATCAAGAATTTAATTAATATTGAAACATTAGATTTAAAATCAAATAATATTACTTCAAATGGGATGAAAAGTTTATCAATTAATTTAAAAAAGTTAACAAAATTAAAAGTTTTAAATTTAAATTATAATAAAATTAGTGATGATGGATTAATTAATTTATCAAAAATAAATTTATCTTCTCTTGAAATTTTATTATTAAAAGATAATGATATTGAATTTAAAGGAATGAAAGAATTTTCAAAAAATTTAAAAAATTTTTCTAAACTTATTCATATTGATTTAAGTTTAAATAATATTGGTGATGAAGGTTTGAATGATTTTATTTTATATATGAATAATTTAAAAAATTTAAAATTATTATTTTTAAGTAATAATGATATTAGTGACGATAGTTTTATTAATTTTGTTAAAAATTTAGATAAAATTAATCTTTTAGAAAGTTTATTTCTTTGGGATAATATAATTGAAGATAAAGGGGCTGAAGAATTATTAAATAATTTAAAGAAATATCCTAATTTAAAACATATTGATTTAACTATTAATGAAATTAGTGTTGATGTTAAAAAAAAATTTAAGGAATATTCTAATAAAAATAAAGATTTATTTATTGATATTTAAATTATTATTTATTTAAAAATTTTATTTTTAAACATTTTCAAAAGATTAAATTAATTTATATTAAATGTTTATAATAAATTAATATTTATTAACAACTGTTTTTTTTGTACAAATAATTATTTTCAAAAACTAAATTTTTTAAATTATTTTTTATTAATTTTGTTTTTATTTTATTTAATAAATTTTCTCATAAAAATAATATTTCCAATAAATAATAAAATACAAATAATAAGATAGTAAACTTTAACATTTTTAAAGTAAGAAATATTATCCTTTTTAATTATTTTTTTTTCTTCTTTAATTAAACTAAAATGAAGAGTAGGTTCATTGTTATTTTCAATTAAATTATCATCATTATGTCTTATCTCATCATTTGTTATATCATTAATAATTAAATTTGAAACATTATTATGAAAATTATTATGTTTATTAAAAATTATTTTTATTTTATCTTTAATATTTGTGGGAAATTTATTTAAAGTAAAAGAGTTAAATTGATATATATTATTTAATATTTCAATAATTTCATCAAAACATTCTTCAATATTTTCTTCTAAATTAGATTTATGACAATATATTATATATAAAAAAGATTGACTTTTATCATTTGGTAAAAATGTTTTGAAATAACATATATTATCATTATCATTTATTTTTCCTTCTCTTTTATTTTTAATTTTTGAAATTACTGTTTTTAATTCATTAATATCTGTTTCTTTTTTATTATAAAATATCTCTTCAAATTTTTCATTTTTTACTCCTTTTAATATTATTCCTTTTATATTTGCCATTTTTTAATTATAATATATTTAAAAATAATTTATTTAAAATAACTTAAAATAAAATATTTATTAATACAGAATAAAATAGTCAATATAGTATAATAATTAAAAAATGAAAAAATAAATATGAAAAAGGAGTAATTTATATTTTATTTATATTTAAATTAAAAAAAATCAAAATTGAAATATAAAAATGAAAAAAAATAAAAAAAAAATTAATTGAAAGTTTTTTTAATTAACCAAAAAAAAAAAATGCCTATAATTAAAAGATAATATAATTATTTAAAAACTAATTAATGGGTTGTGGAATACAAAAAATAAATAAAATAAATATTATTAAAAGTGATGTTTATATTCCAAAAAAAACAAGTAAAGCTTCAATTGAAACAATAAATAATGAAAGGAAAATAATAGATAAAATTTCAAAAAAAAACTGGTTAAGAATAATAAACTTTTTACAATATAAAGAATTAAAAGAAGTTGGAAAAATAAATAGACTATTAAATTATTTATCTAAAGATGATAAAATATTAATTAAATTTTTTAAAAAAAAATATAGTATTATTGATTATTCGAAAAATCCAAGTGTTGATTTAATTGAAGATTCAATTAATAACAATACTCAAGTTCAAAATATTATTGATGGTGTTATGACATTATAAATTAAATCAATTTTATTTGTTTATGTAAATTTTCAAAAATAGTATTTTTAACGTTTATAAATTTTATTATTAGTAATATTGTTATATGATTATTTAAAGTTAATATAAATAAAAATTATTACATAATATTAGTTAAAATTTTATATAAAAAATTGTTTTTATTTTTTTTATTAACGGTAATGATAAATAAATTTAATGAATAAAAATTGGAAAAAAAGTAAATTTGCTAAATTAATAGGCTATTTTTTTTTATATAAATTAAGAGAGTTTGATGAGAAAGAATTAATAATAAAATTTAATTCGGGTGAATTAAATTATAAAAATATAATAATTGAAGAGTCATCAAAAGGAATTTATAATTTAAAACATAAGAAAAGATTAAAAAAAGATTTTTTTTCTACAAACAATATTAAAAAAATAAGAAATGTAAACTTACTTTTTTTATCTTTATTAAAATTTGAAGGAATAAATAGATTTATTCAATATCAAAATTTAAATAAAGAAGACATAAGAAAAATTTCTTATTTTATAAAATATAAACAATATAAAAAAGGGCAATATGTTTTTCGTTATGGGGATTATAGTGATAAATTATATGGAATAATAAAAGGAAAAGTAGAATTAAAAACAATAAAATATACTAATTATACTCAAAAATTTTTAATTGATACATTTAATAAAGAAGATAATTTTTATAAAATTAATAATAATAATATAAATATTCCAATTGAAAATTTTATGTCTGATTTAGATGAAGAATTAAATAATAATAAAATAAGAAATAAAATTAAAAATAAATGTAGAAATTATACAACAAAAGAAAAAGATAATAAAATAAAAAAAGAATTAAAAAATATTAATTTAACAATTAAATATAATAACATTATTCAAAATGAAAATTTGGAAAATTTTATTTCTGAATTTGAAACTTATGTAACAGAATTTAAAGAAGGAATTTGTTTTGGTGAATATTCAGTTATTAATAATTTACCAAGATCAAATTCAATTTTATGTAAAAGTGATGTTGATATTTTTTATTTAGAAAAAAAATACGTTGATAAATTTTTATCTTATAAATTTAATAAAAGTAATTTTGAAAAAATGGATTTTTTAAGTAAATTAATTCCTTCTATTAAAATGAATTATAAAATTTTTTCTAAATTTATTCCAATTTTCCCTAAAAAAAATTATATTATTTATACTCCTTATGATAAAATTGATTTTATTTATATTATTTTTAAAGGAGAATGTTCTTTTGGTTATTTAAATATTTATAATCATAATAAAGAAGAATATTTATCTTTATTTAGAGAAATTAAAAAAATTTCTTTTTTAAATAAAGGAACAATTTGTGGTTTAGAAATTTCCAAAGGAAAAATATTTTATAATTATTCTTTAATTATTGAAAAAGAAAATACAATTTTATTTAAAATTGATAGTCATTTATTTCAATCAATTTGTCCAATGGATAAATTAGAATTATTATGTGATGAAAGAATAAATATTATAAAAAGTTTAAAAAAAAATAAATCTATGTGTTTTACTGCAAAAGAAATTAATATTTCTAATTTTGATTTTAAAAAGAAAGAAAAAATAAAAAACTTTAAAAACCTTAAAATAAAAAAAATAAAAATAAGTTTAAGTAATTTAAATCCAAAAAATAAAAAAAGATTATCTCATTCTGATATTGATATTAATTATAATAATAAAAATAAAATAAAAAATTATAAAAGTACATTTTGTAATTATCATAATAATATTAAAAAAGATAAAAATTTAAATTTATGTAGAATTACTTATCAAAAAAAGAAAAAAAAATATATTTCATTATCAAATAATTCTTCAATTAGAAAAACTAATGAT
>Ga0256407_10007800_pt1 | contig 15931 bp, 11 predicted proteins | sample RumenRJG_04DNA_FD_193489 | JGI IMG/M metagenome (GOLD analysis project Ga0256407, IMG submission 193489) | Bovine rumen microbial communities from Lethbridge, Alberta, Canada - RJG_04 | ecosystem: Host-associated > Mammals > Digestive system > Stomach > Rumen | place: Canada: Alberta...
ATAATAGTGGGAATCGCGTACTGCAGCAGCAGCCTGCCCACAGGCGCTGTCCCGAGCGGGTTTTCCTTGTGATTCATTTTTCAAATCTCCCTGATGCTGCTGTTTCAGATTGACGAAATACTGTCTGAATACATTGTACCAAATCGCTGTCGCGATAGCCATCTTCACGTTTTCCAATAGCCGCTTCTCAGCCTGACCCACAAAAAAAGTAGCAGTGTTCTGAATTGTGTAGTATTGTAGAGTTCCTGACGCTCACAAACACACAATTAGCACCGCTACTTGTATGCATATATTATCACGTCATTTCTCTCCATACAACATTCATTTTCCAAGGGCTCCCCCTGAAACAGCAGCTGGCTGATGTGTTTCTGTTGATTTCAGAAAGGAGTTTATTTTGGATTATTTAAATGCTTATAAGGATATGATCCGCCTTCGCGGCCTTACAGATAATACTGTCAAATCTTACTGTACCTATATCAGGGCTTATCTCGAATTTATGGAATCAGAGCTTCACAAGGAACCGTATGAAGCGGATTATGATGATCTGCGTCACTTCATCCAGTGGCTTCAGTCAGCCCGCGGACTTGCAGACAGGACGATAAATACCTCCATCTCCCAGCTCCGCTTTTTCCACATGTATGTGCTCCACAGATCCTGGGATCCCACTCAGCTCCCCCTGCGGAAATTCGACACTTATCTCCCTTATGTGCCTTCACAATCGGAAGTCTGGGAATTTATTTCTTCCATTCCCGACCTCAAGGTTAAGGCCATGGTCTCCCTTCTCTATGGCTCCGGCCTCCGCATAGGTGAGGTCTGCCGCCTTCGATATGAAGACATCGAACGCAGGAACCTGCGTGTACATGTCAGGCATTCCAAGAGCAGATCAGACCGCTACGCAGTCTTGTCAAAGTTTTCCCTGGATCTCCTTACTCAGTACTGGTTTGCCTGCGGAAGGCCCAGAGGCTTCCTCTTCCCCAAACAGAGCGGAGAAGACCGGCCTATCGACACATTCTTTTTGAGCCGCCATATCCATCAGCATGAGGACATGCTTGGATGGCCCAGGCGGATCACCTGCCATACATTTCGCCATGCATACGGAACACATCTTTACGAAAACGGGGCAGACCTTCTTGAGATCAAAGAGCTTATGGGGCATAAATCCCTGACATCAACGGTCATCTATATACATACCGCGGCAACCTCGTCCAAAAAGGCCCTCAGCCCCTTGGACAGGATGGGGGGTAACAGCAATGTCTGATCTCCCCATCCAGAAGATATTCAGGGCTTCCTGGAAAGACTATGCCGGGCAGCATAATGTTTCTCTTGTGCAGGAAAAGGCAGCCCTCTCCATCATGGCATGCAAATCGGGCGCTCTTGGATGTAATGTCAGCATCTGTGATTCCTGCGGCCATCAGGTGACCCACAACAATTCCTGCCGTAACCGTCACTGTCCGAACTGCCAGGCGATGCTGAAGGAACAGTGGATCGACGCCAGGAGATCCGAGGTGATCGACGGCGCTTATTTCCATGTCGTTTTTACCGTCCCTGCCGAACTCAGGCCAGTCATCTTCAGCAACCAGAAGGACCTGTATTCCCTTCTCCATGACGCGTCTGCAAAGACTCTCCTTCAATTGTCTGCAGACAAAAAGTACCTGGGAGCAATGCCCGCCCTCATACAGGTCCTCCACACATGGGGACAGGAATTGAATTACCACCCCCACATCCACTGTATCATTTCCGGTGCAGGGCTCACTCCCGCCATGAAGCTCGTCAGCTGCAGGGAAAATTTCTTTATCCCGGTCAGAGTACTCGGCGCTTTATTCCGCGGGAAGTTCATGGATGCCCTCGAAAGCCTTTACAAAAACAGCCGGCTCGTCTTTACCGCCGGATGCAGTGCCCTTGAACAGCCGGAGCACTGGAGATCTTTCCGTGACAGCCTCTACAGGAAAGACTGGTGCCCCTTTATAAAGGAAACCTTCAACGGCTTTGGCAACGCCATAGATTATCTTGGACGTTACACCCACAGGATCGCGATCTCCAACGCCAGGATCGAATCCGTTTCCGATCAGACTGTGACCTTCCGGGCGAAAGACTATCACACGGGGGATGTGAAACATATCACCATCGCGCACGTGGAATTCATCCGCAGGTTCCTGCAGCACGTCCTGCCCACAGGTTTCCAAAAGATCCGTTACTACGGCATTCTCACAAACAGCATGAAAAAGAAGCGCCTCGGGATCATTTTCCGTATCCAGGATCACCGGCGCTTCATTTCAAAATATTCCGGTATGGAAACAGATGTAAAACTCTATGAAATGTTTGGTATTGACATTCATATCTGCCCGTGCTGCGGGGAACGCACTCTCAGACAGTGCTGCAGAACATATGGGAGGGCACTTTCCGGTGTAGGCTGATCGGATGATCGTAATATTTCTCTGGTGGCTGCCTGAAAAGACAGTCTGTTTGCTATGCCCAAATATAACCATTCTGTACCCATTTGTCCCTTCCCGGCCTGGAAAAAACATATTTAAAGGGTAATTTCCAGGTACAATGCCCACATCATTCCCCATACATTTGAGCCTTCAGTCACGCGATCTGGTACAATTGTGAAGAATCATATTCAGAGCAGGTCTACATTATCTTAAAGGCCTGCTTCTTTTTTGCTCTGAATATGATACTTCACTTAAGAATTTTAAAATACTCATTTGCTATATCATACCATATGCCAAATGCTTCTTTTACCGTGCGAAATTCTCCCGTCATAGGATGTTTTGTGAAATCTCTTGAAATTTCATATGAATCCCAATCTTTCTTTGCAATCTCAATATTGTTTTTAGCAATTTTGATTATTTGAGACTTGTATTCTTCACTTACTATGAAAGGAATGTTCAGCATATCTCCAACACCCAGATTAATTGTTGGATTAAGCATTCTTGTCAAAGGCGTAACTATTTTAGTATTTAGGAACGCTAATAAATATTCTCTAATGTCTTGAGAATAGAACATAGCAGATCCCGCATCACTAAAAATATACCCTTGTGGAATTAACCTAAATACTGGTGTTGAAGTAATTTTCGGCCAAGATATAGATTCTCTGAAATAATAATCCATGCTAGTAATTGTTCTGGTTATACTACGGTATAATTGTTTTGCATATTCTTTGATTTCGTATCCATCATTTTCCCAATTTATAACATGCCAATAATCACCATACCATTTTACATGCCCTCCTTTATTTAAAAGGAACCATTTTGAGTTAGAGCTTTCAGCACTCTCATGTGTAAAAGCCCTTTGTTCGATCTTTGTATAGTCAACTTCCGGCCACAATCTAAAAAACCGTTTATCATCAGATGATTTCAATCCTTGACGTGTTTCAACATACTCCTTTAATGGCTTTGAAGTTTCAAAAAGAGTATATGTCCTATCGGATGCCCAATATGCTATTGGAGCTCCTGATATTTTTTTAAAGGATTCTTTTGATTTAAAGAATCTGTTTTGATGATTAAAGAATTGTCGTTCTTTATTATTCTCCCCTTCTATTTCAGTTAGACGAATATAAACTCCTTTATAGTTTGGGATTTCATGCTTGTTTTTTACGAACATAGTTGTCTGAACCACTTCTCCACCTATTTCGTCAAAAGCACGGGTTCCCAGCTGTGCCATATTGAGTATTTCTGAATTATACTCCCTTTCTCTAAGTGCCTCATAACTTGATAGAAACATCCAAGCCTGTTGAGTAATCATCGCTCTAAAGCCATTCAGTTTACTAAAATCATTACACTTAATAATAAATGCTGAAAATAAATCCGCCTTTCCATCAGAGTAATTTTTAGTTAAGAATTCCAGAATTCGATCATTTAGTTTTCTGCCCCCAAGATAGGGCGGATTTGTTACCACAGCATCATATTTCATTGCCATTACTTCACCGATATCGATTAGCGCCACAATATTTTTCTTTGTCTCCTCAATCCCCACCACATCCAGCGTCAACTGGTCTGGTACACTGTCATGCTGGATAAACTTGCGTAGCAATACCCAATTATAATTCTCAACATTCAAAGTGGATCCGTACTCTCTGGCATCCATGAACGTATCCAGCAAGCCATTAATCTGATTCAGCGCATTTTTCTTCTCTAGCTCATTTAGAGCTACGCCAAAATATTTCAGCTGTGCACGATTGATATCATTACTTTCGGAAAACGCATACACCTTCGGTTTCGGCAAAATATCATCCTTTCCCCGGAAAAAACGACGATTGTACTGACGTCCTTTCATCATAACAGCAAAATAAGCAAGCTGGTATGCCCGCTTGTCAATATCCAGCCCGTGGAGGTTGTGCTCTACAATTTCAAACGCTGCTTCTCGTTCACCGTAACCCACACTTGTGTAGATGTCCATTAACACGTCAAATTGAGCCACGATAATATGCCCCGAACCCATACAGGGATCGATACACATGATGTCTTCTGGTTTCAAAGACACGTATGATTTACGAATCTCTGCCAGTTTTGCATTGACTTCCGGTTCCTGTTCTGCCTCTGGAAGATAATATTTCCAGCCAAATCTCTCTGCAGTTGCCTTCTCATCCGTACTCGGGTCTATAGCCCGCAGATGTTCAATCCAGATACGGCCTACCGAGTTTTCCACCATATAGCGGACAATCCAGTCCGGCGTAAATAGCTGAGTAGCCGCAGGGATACGCTCCTTACTGATCTTGATTTTCTTCTTTAGCTGCGCAAACGTGTCGTCCTTTAGCTCTGTGTTGTAGTACTGATATAGCCAACCGATGATTTCTACCTGCCCTGTCGGATTGCCATCTTCATCCGGTGTTGAAACATTAAAATCCTTTTCATCCACCCCGTCCACAAGCATGCGAATCACATCATCCTTGTTGGTGTAGGACAGGGATAACAACATCTCTGTATAGTCTTCGGTTGCTTCGAACAGTTCCGGCAGGATCTCAGACAACTTATTACACTGTTTGATAAAAAGCATTGAAAACAGTTCATCCTGGCGGTTCTGTTCCTTGGCTGTTAAGATCCATTCTCGCTCCTGATCAGTAAAATCCAAATCCACATTCGGTGCTTCCGTCAGCAGATCCGGTTCATTCTTGCCATCCCGCAGAGAAGAGAGCGCTCTCACCCGAGTAGGAAGATAGTCATTGACCTCCATAAAGCGAATCGCACATATCCGGTTAAACCAGGTGTAGGCAATTTCTTCCATCACCACGTCAAAACCCCTGGCCTCAATCTGTTCAACCAATCTTCTTCTCTGGTGAATCTGGTTGCGGTTCAGAGTATTCTCTGTTCCCGCAGCAGTTTCATATATTTCAAAACCATTTCCCTTGCTTTTAGGCTGACTGATCTTATCTTTTGTAATGCCTAACATTCCGGCGCGGTCTGATACAGTCGCAATCAACCGGGTTCTTGCTGCCATGGCAAATTTCTTAATTGCATTCTTATTCATAATAGCATCTCCTGTATCAGCTCAATGTAATAATCGTATTCTCTTCCAGTTCTGCGAGCAGTTTCTTCTTCATCTCGCCAAGGAACATGTCAATATCTGCCTCGGATTCTAAAGAATAAGTTCTGGCACCAGCGACTCCGCTGATGGAAAGATTCTTTCTCTTTTTAGGAAAATGTGCCGGCTGTACGGGAGGAGTTACAGGATCGTCACCGCCGTTCTGATGACCAACAGGCGGTTTTGGCGGCCTGTGGACATCTTCATACTCCACGATTTCATCCAGGCATCGCAGTTTCAGGGTATCGCTTTCCAACCGGATGTTCTTCACCGCCGCGATTTCATTTGATGTTTCCAGTTTTTCACGAAGTTCCTGGAAGCGAGAAGCAAATTTGCTGCGAAAGACCTCTGCAAATTCCTTTGTTTTCAGTACATCGCATACGATCTTGTAATCTGCTTCCACTACCGGCTCAATTTCTCTCGCTTCAGCTTCGAGTAAACTGCTGTATTTATCCCGAAAGCTTTGCATGAGCTCCGGCAACTCGTGAATCCGACCAAAAGGCTTCCTGTCATTTACAATACTCACGATCTTGTTATATATATCTATAATTTCCTGATCACGAACATAGGTCTTGCTATTCTCAAAGATCTGGATATATCTCAATGCCTGTTCGAAAATGGTCTTTTGCTCCCCATAGAAGAAAGCAAATACGGGAGCTGTATCTTCTGCATCATCCAACAGATCATCCCGTTCTCTATCCACTGCGCGGAAAAACTCTGCAGAGTCCTTGATCTCAAGAATACCATCCAACCGTTTTTTGGCCTTATCCATCACGGTCTTTGCCGGAAAGCGATTGTTTACACGGTATTCCACCAGAATATCTGCCAGTTCTTTTTGCTTCTTTCCGGCTAAGTTGTTAAATGATTTCTGCAGTACATCGTCATCATCGCTCGTAGCAGTATACCCAAAATATTCTTTCAGTACCGTCTTTATAGAACGAATCTGGCCATCTGTTGCACGTTCCCTGATATCAACCAACAGCTTTTCTACAAAATCCCTCTTTGTAATATATCGAACCAATTCGTCCTTAGTATTTGAAAGCAATGATAGTACCTGGGAGTTAATGGACAGACTGATCCTACCCAGTTTAAAAAGCATAGCAACCAACCACTGCACATCTTTTACATCAAACCCATACGGTGCAGATGTAAACTTATCCTGCAGTGACTTCATAGATGTCTTTGTTCTACGTTGATTATTCAGGCTGATCTGTCCTATTACATCATCAAGAGCCAGCTTATTCGGAATAGAATCACTGGTACCAATAAAAGACATCTGTCCGCCTGTGGTATTAAATATGGCAGCAATATCTGAAAGCTCCGGTGCGGTTTCCATGTAGGTCAGCTTACTATACTGAACCGCCACCAATTTCCCCAGAGCCTCGTTAATACGGGATACTGGATCCTTTGAGGCAATATTGGACTTATCGCCGTTTACATAGATATCCGCATTTTTAAGTGCTTCCTCCAAGAAGATATGGATACGGTCCTTCTTCTCTAACCGTTCATCCTCTTTTGCCCTCCGAATACTGTCAAACGCTCCTGCGCCTTCGCGATTCTTATTTAAAAACTTCGCAATCTTAATAGACTCTGTGATCTCATCCAGAAATGCACTGTTATTTGGCAATTTCACAATCACAGAATGCTCATTCGGATTTGTAGACATGATACGGAGTGCCTGATCTGTGTACTCACCACCATAAGGGGTAATCACCGTCACGCCAATATTATTGTTCTGGTTCCCTTTGAAATATCGATCATCCACTTTCTGGTTGAACGGGAACATATATCGGTTGCTGTACCGATATTTCTTTTCTGTATATATTTCCTCAAAAATAACTGTAGACGCCTCTCCAATGATCTCGCCCATCTCAACAGTCTCGTTGTTGATAGCATTGTTAATTCCCTGTTCTTCATTGGTAAGGAAGATATAAATCTCACCGTTCTTCTGAACCAGGGTCTCATGAATTAAGCGCTCAAGAGAAGCTTCGACTTTCTTTCTGACTTCTACCCTCTCATCATCAATACTGCTAATCATCAGGGTGGTAAGGTTGTCCACATTCCCTTTGATCTCTTTTACATACTTGATCATGAACAGAACTTTCAGAAGTTCCACGTCAAAGTCATTCAGTCTGGTGCGCCCTTCCGCGTCTGTTATAACCTGGCTGTGCTGATGGTCGATAAACTTATGCAACGGGTCATAGAAGTAAGAGAACGGGACAAATACGCCGGTCTCTTCATTCATGATACGGATAGTAGACTCCTGGAACAGTGCCAGCATAGAACGCGACTGATCCGACAAATGCTTGCCGCTTGCACCATAAGTGCGAACTGCTGTCAACACCTGTCCAAGCAAGCTGAACTGATAGGGGATAAAAGGATAACAAGCGGCAAAATCAGATCTCTCTGCATACAGCTTCTTGTCTGCTGTGTCCGCCGTGAATGTGATCAGGTTTTTAATCACCGTTTCTTTCTGATCATAGAGCAGCCGCAGCGTTTCTGCCGCCGTCTGATTTTTCTCCAATACTCGCTTTCTGATAACTTCATCTACATTCGATGCAGAAAGAGACAGTCTGGTATCGAAGCGTCCCTGAATCTTTGAAAAATCATTTCCTTTTGTTTTTGTAATTGAATCTATATCTTCCTGGCTTGTCACAATAACCCAAGCCTTGCCCTTACAAGCGGTACCAAGATCTTCCACAATCGTCTGCAGATTCAGCATAAGCTGCGTATCATCAGCGATATACTGTCCGATCTCATCCACAAGGAAAATAACATGGTGGTTCGGCCCCTTCTTTACAATATACTCCTGTACCAGGGACACGAATTTCTCAATGGATAGATCATAGGAAGACTTTGCACTCTTACACCAGTTACGAGCAGCCTCTTCACTCATGAAATCCATTTTCACAAGTGTCTTGACAATTTTGTCCTGGTTAACAGCAAATGCCTGGCGCTTCTTTTCCCAAGGAGCCCCAGCAATTTCTTCAAATGTTCTTTTGAATTCCTCAAACCTGCCTTCATTGTCCAACTGGCGTTCAAAATCTGCCAGATAGGGAATAGAGCCGCAGTACCCTTGAATTTCGTTGAAGACTTTCATGAACACTTCAACGATGGCCTCTTTTCCAGACCCTACTTTTGCAGAACCTTTGGAATCAATATTAAACAGGCACACATCTGAACTGATTGTCCCTGCTTTTGTCATTTTTGCAATCAGCATAGGGTCATCAATCTTCTTGCCATCTGTGAAATACTCGATAGCTCTTTTTCCTTCCACAATGCTGTTCTTCAGCAAATAAGAAAGAATCTTTAGAAAATGAGATTTACCACTTCCAAAGAACCCTGAAATCCAAACCCCCATTTTGTCAGTATTTCCATTGATTCCACGCTCATAGTTCTCAAAGAAATCGATAAAATGACGCAGCAGTTCCTTCGTGACAACGTATTCATCCAGTTCCTGGTAAATGTTTTCCTCGTCGGACTGTCCTACTTTGATAACGCCTTTGATGTCTCGATCAATCGGCTTCTCAAACATATTCTTAATCTGCATTTTCTTCCTCCGTAAAGCTCTTACACCAGTCTGAATGCTCGATAATAATTGTGTGAATCCATTGTTCCAAACAGCTTCAGATCCTGCCCACTGTATTCTCCCGGGTAGAACAGAATAACCGGTACACTATCCAATACCTGGTGAAGGTTATTCAGAATATTATGACTGGCGATGATCGGATGGCACTTTCCCACACCCGTCAGGAAAACCACACTATCCGTCAAATCATTTTCCATAATCTTACCTATAATCAGGTTTAACTCATTTGTTTCATCTAACCCTAATGTCTCAACAAGACTCTCTGCACAATCCATAAAGCCATTCTCTTTTTCCAGATTGAAGAATGCTTCCAGATAATCCTCTTCCTTTAGAATCTCAATCATCAGATGAAACAGGTCAAATTCGACAATTCGGAATTCTCTGTTGCTGTTGTTGATTTTTTCCTTTAAATATTCTATGTGACTCCTGACAAACAGCTCGTCTTTTGCATGATAATCGAACACATAATATCCCACTTCATTCCCTAGGCCTTTATTCTCTCGGAAAGATTTTTCGGATATTTTGTCCTCAATCCGATTTAAGCGTTCATCTAACTGATATTGCTGCATACTTTATTCTCCTGTAATTGCATTCAGGTATTCGCCCAATCCGTTTTCCCGCAAAAGATCCTCTACTCTGTAGTTCACATGAATCTTTCTCATAGCACAAGGTCTTTTACTGCTTTCAAGAATCCCCGCTTCAAAAAGAATTCGTGAAATCCCCTGCTTTAACTTTTTGGTCGCAGTATCTGTCCATCCGGCCACTACCTCACTCTGCATGGCTTTATCTGCAAAAAAGACATTCAGATCCCTGTCTGTAATCTCTTTCTCGCCCAAACGTATCTTTTCTGAAAAGACATCATGCATAAACTCAAAAAGGATTCTTGAATCCATCATTATAGAAATCAAGTTAATTACCTTTGCCGTTTCTATATCACATTTTACAAACTGCCCGCGGACATTCTCGGGAAGCAAACATATCCGACGCCATGTATTATTTAATATCTCGATTGCACGATACTCTGCTCTGACCTGATAAATGTTCTCAGTCCAGACAATCTCTCGGATTGTATCTTTTTTTTTCCCTTCTACCATAAGAGACGCAGTTTTTCTGGCTTCCTGTAACCAGAATAGCTGTGATGTTAACCCTGCACTATATTCTTTCATTTCGATTTGCCTCCGGTTCATCATCTGGCAATACTTCCATAATGTCTCCAACATCACACTGTAAAACATCACAAATGCGAAGCATAACATCCATGGATATAGTTTCATCTCGCCCAAGCTTTGCCATTGTGCTAGATCCCATTTGGGTCTTTTTCCGGAGATCGGTCTTATTCATTTTTTGATCAATCAATATCTTCCACAATTTGTTATAGCTTATTTTCATACAGGTTTTCCTCATTATCTATTTTACTATTGATACAGATGTCCTTCTCTAATTCATTCAGCCATCATATTCGATATTATCATAGAGGAATACAATGTACAATTTTTATCTTTCGATTCCTGCATATAATATTTCGCTTTTCGCAGTATATATACCGAAATTAGCATCTATAAAATCTTAGACACAATAGAGGGCAAAAATTTACATGCAAATATCTAAGATGTAAAGAAAGGGAAAAAGAGGAATACGCACGTTATTTACATATATAATGTCAGTTGTGGTGTCCCTATATACGGACACTTGGGAGGTCTGGATCCGGGGTCTGGATCCGAATCTAAATCTGGATCTGGGTCTGGATCCGCCTCTGGATTTGGATCTCTCTGGATCTCCGTTAATTGGATCTCTGAATCTGGATCTTGGAATCTGAATCTTGATCGGATCCATGGCTAGATCCAGGTTTCTGAATCTAAGGAAAGAAAAGAGAAAAGAAGAAGAGAAAGAATGAAGATTATTTAGGGTTATTAATGTATTGGCCAAAGCAGTTACCTTTGTTTCCTTTTTTTGTATTTTTTTATTTACAATATAAATGCTGATTTAGTACCAGATGCTGTTCCTTCCCGTTCTCGTATCGATACATCTTCCGCTTCCTGTCAAATACAGGATCTCTGTCATGTATGATACTGTGATGGTTGGGGCATACGATAATCTGGTTGCTGGCATCATTGTTGAGACTCTTCACGTAATAATCAATATGATGGGCTTCCGCAACATGTGAACCGAATTCCTCGCCAATTAGCTGTCCGCATAGCTGGCAACGGTAGCCATAGAGGAGTTTCAGGTTCTCTCCAATCTTCCGGTTCAACTTTCTGAGCTTGACCAGGCGAAGGTTCTGTTGGATGCCGGCACCCTCATCCACATTCTCGTAGTTAATCTCGGCTTCCACCATACGCTCCGCTTTTCCCTGAACAGCATCCCTCATGACACTGACATCTTCAGAAGCAATTGTCTCGATGAGATAGGAATCATCATATTCTGTCGTGTAGACCGCAATGTATTCCTTGTACTCTTCCGGCAGAGTGATACGGCTCTTGGAGCCCTTTTCCTGTATCTGCTTAATCTTCTGCATATACAGGTAACTGCGCTGAAATGTCCCTCTCAGTGCAGTTGCAATCTCTGAATCTCTGGAATACCTTACCTGAACTATGTCTGCTCTGTTTCCGAATTTGCTGTCAATCCGGTTATTCTGCAGCTTTGCGTCATAGGATTTTCCATTCAGATAGAGCTTAATTGACTTGGATTCTCCACGTTCGAGAAATCTCCCGGCAATCTGCTTAAAGATGACCTGATATTCGAGAGGAATGGCGAAGCCGTAATTGAAGAGTGACCAGTCGACCTCTTTTTTATAGACATAATTCTCAGAAGACATTATTTCTACACCTCAGTGCCTGACCTATGAAGTAATGATATTTTTCACACAATTTATTCTTTATGGTTTAGTAATGCGTTTATTCGCTCAACAGGAAATACATCAGGAATATTCTCGATACGGTACCTGCTCTTCGGGAGCTCCTTCATTCCGGTAATAGACATGTACAGTTCAACTGCCTTTTCATCAACAGTAATGATGCCTCCGCCTGCCCAGTGCCTGTCTTCACCGTTTTTCTTTACTCCTGAAATCCAGTACTCTTCCTGTGTTTCCACATCTATATAGTTACTGTATTCCCCGCTGTGCCTCTGGAAGGCATGGTCATTGAAGTAGACCATCTTTCCGGAACGTGATTCTTTTACAAAACCAATCCATGCCGGACCATTGTCGTTCCATCCGGTTTTCAATTCTATATATCTGAGTTCCATAATTACTCTCGATTCTTATTCCTTCTCTACAGATTTTCTTCAGTGAGAGAATCTGCACTTTTTAATTTTGTCCTTCGAAATCACCGGGTACTGTCTGTTCAAAAATCCCACACTTCATAGCCCTGCCTTCTGGCTGAGTCATATACCGGCTGCATGTTCTTCTGCAGGATATTGTAAAAAACCTCTCTGGAATTGCCTTTCCGGTAAAGTTCCTGTCCTGCCCAGATGGAATGCAGATTGTCCCGATAGCAGGCTTCAAAACGCTTGTGGATTTCCGGCTTTTCATGGATGTAACCGTAAAGGATATACTGGTTCGATGCAAAGCGCTCAAAGAATGGATTCCAGCGGGGAAGGCGGTTGCTCTTGGAGGAATTCAGGGAAGAGTCCATGGGCATAAGGTTCCAGAGCTCATCATTCATCACAAAGGACCAGGGGACAAAATGATCTACATCATATTCTCCCTGCTGGATCTTCTCGTTTGTAAAGACATCCCGAATCTCCGTCAAATCCAGGATTCCTTTCCAGAGGTTTCTGACCTTTCCCAGCTTGCGAATCTTTTCGTCCATGGGAGCCAGCTTATAGACCAGTCCGGGTACCTCAGGATTATTGTTCTGCAGCCATTTGACCTTTTCATACTGAATCCATCCGAGGATCGACACGGTATTATCTTTGATCATTTCAATCCAGTCGGGATGAAAAATCACCTGTTTTTTCAGCTTACTGCTGTCTCCCAGAATATAAGGGAGAGGCATGACCTGCTCATTGATTTTCCTGATATAAGCTGTCATCCTTACAATACTGCCCCAGTCTGCTGTCTCTCCTGTTTTCAGGAAAAATCCGGCTAGCGCACGGTAAGGAACCATGTTTGTGAGCTGTTCCTTGTACTTCTTCAGTTCCGGATTGTATTTGGCAATTTCGTTTTTGATTTCCACACGGGAAGCATTTGCAGGGAGACTGCTCAACTCACTCAGCAGTAAAATTGCCCGCTCCAGACCGTCTCCGACACTTCCGTCACTCTTCAGTCCACTAAGATGGACATGAAATTCGCGCACAGAATACCAGGCATTGGCGATCATCTCGTCAATGATGGCATCAAAAGTGGTCTCTGTGATATTTTCCGAGATCAGCCGCACGATTGCTTCCAGCCAATAGAACTTATAACAATACGAAGGATCCTTCATCATCTGGGAGAAGGCCTCGATGTCGAGGGTGTTATAATAGCGGCCGTCGATTTGAAGAGGATAATGTGTTGTATCTTTCATAGTTATATTCTTATAAAGATTCTTTGGAATCCTACAGTTTTGTCACAATCTGCTTCCTTCTCTTTGCAGCAGTATAAATATCCTTCATCTGTTTCTTCACTCCTGAACCAAGAAAAACATTCATGGTTCCAAGCAGTCCGTCTGTGATAATGACACCTTTGAACGGCAGCAGGGTCGCATCGATCATGACCGGAAGGGAATGATAATAATACATTTCCTCAAAACTGGACTTGATTCCACGAACCTGATAGACACTTTCATCATCCAGTGAAATAAGGATTCCCCCGTTCTTCAGATTTCGCTCCAGAACAAAACGTCCGCTGATGCAGCGCTCCCAGCTTTTTAGGATTGCCTGATGTTCCAGCGGGAGGGCGGAGCCATGTGCCGCGAGGTACTCTCCAATCAGGGAGGTATCACTCCATGCAGCTTTTGCAATCTCTTTAACAGCGCTCGGATCCAGACTCTTTTTTTCACCCAGGTTCTTTAAATTGTTGATATGCAGCTTCCCGTTTACAAAATCCAGGAAAGGGAAGAATATCTTATAAAACAGATCTCCATCTTCCGGAGGCAGAATATCCGCGGAATCCGTGATGGGGGCAGGCTCCGGGATGGCAGGTTCCTGCGATGTGTCCGAAGGTGCGGGCAATGAAAATCTTTCAGCTGCTTCAATTACAGCCGCTTCCTTTCCCGCTTCACTCGCGCTGTGCCTCCACCGGATCGTGCAATAAGTATCATTCATACTCCTGTGAAAGCCGGCCTCTCCCAGGCCAAAATCCCTTCCTATTTCTGCAAGCCGTTTCTCAAACCTCAAGGCAAGTTTGTTTCCAAGCTCCGGATCCTCAATGGCATTCATATCCTTTGCCAGAGACTGGAACATGCGCTCTACACCGCTGTAGAGGCTGGAAGGAATACCACGATAATGCTCAATGATTTCCATTCCATTTTCGATATAAGCAAGCTTCAGCTCCAGGACACTCGAAATCCCGGGACACGCTTTCTCAAAATCGTCTATCACTGCCTTAGCAGCAGGAAGTCCTAACCGTGCCTTTCCTTTTTTGGTGAAAAAACAATCATGAAGCCGGTCTATTGCATCGTCAAGGAGTGCTTCCTCAAACTCCTTCCCGGCAAAACGAACATTGAGATAGTTCGCTGCATCCGGACACGATTTATAGATTCCTTCCAAAAGAGCAGACAATTCTTCCTTTGTACAGCCTTTCAGTTCTTTCCTCATTTGTGCTGCCGTTAGTTTCCTGACTTTGATTCCTTCCACTTAAACTCCTCTCTCGCACAAATGGCGAAAAACTCTTTCTTAATGCTTACTGCTCTTTCCTGCAAAACCTGTCTATGCCGGTCTGTTATCCTTCCAACCTGTTTTCAGTTCAGTGTATTTGAGTTTATTAGTCCAATTTTAATGCTATCTTATCAAGTCATAAACCGGCTTCCTTTTGTGCTGTAGAAGATCCATCCAGATATCTCCGCAGGGAATCCATTCTGTTCAGGGTATCATTGTAACCAAGCCAGTAGAGGTCCCCGAGTTTATTCATGTCTCTTTCCAGACGGCCGACAGTTACCTTCTGAGAGGGGGCGATCACAAAGATCCTCCCCTGCTCTTCCAGCTTCAGGATCTCCTCACACTGGTGATTATAGGCGCGGCTGCTGTTGGCAAGGCGGCGGGCAAATTCCGGATATCTGTGGTATACCTGAAACCTGTGTCTTCTCTTCGAGACCTTTTTGCGGTACTCCGGCTCCCGCGTACGGACCACCACGATTTTTTCATAGCCTTCGTGGAGTGCCCATCTGTAGGGAATCCTGCAGCTGCAGCCGCCATCCAGGCAGGGCCTTCCGTCCACGTAAACCATGGGAGAGATGTAGGGCATAGAGGCAGAAGCCTTGATTGCACTGAAGATATCTCTGCATTTTCCCTTCTCGAAATAAGCCGTTTTCCCTGTCGTGCAGTCCGTGGCAACCGCCACAAACCGCCTTTGGGGAGAAAAGAAGGTTTTTTCATCGAACGGCTCTATTGCGTTATAGTCGTTGAAAAGAAAGTCCATCCGGATTGGACTGTGAGCATGAGCGAGCGCGCCGCGTCCCACATAGTCTGTGTAATGCCTGTAAGTGAGATTGGCCCTTGCCGATCTTCCGATCTGCCCTGCCGCATAGTTGAAACCTGCAAGCGCTCCGGCACTGGTGCCGATCGTGCAGGCAAAGTTGAGGTTATTTTCCATCAGAGCATCCAGGACACCCTGGTTGTACAGTCCCCGGAAGGCACCGCCCTCAACGACAATGCAGCCGGGTGTAATCGATGTATCTGCATGTC
>Ga0256407_10007801_pt1 | contig 15929 bp, 2 predicted proteins | sample RumenRJG_04DNA_FD_193489 | JGI IMG/M metagenome (GOLD analysis project Ga0256407, IMG submission 193489) | Bovine rumen microbial communities from Lethbridge, Alberta, Canada - RJG_04 | ecosystem: Host-associated > Mammals > Digestive system > Stomach > Rumen | place: Canada: Alberta | collected...
TATTGCTTCGTAGCCGTTCCTGTATAGTTTCGCTTACCCACAATCTTTACCTCGTAGTTGCCTACTTCCGTACCACCGTCGTTCGTGAGAGTATAGTCAGCTGTCGTGATGATCTCACTGTCTCCCATTTTATCGCTGATGGTAACTCCTGGTTTCTGCAGTTCACCCGTATAGGTAAAGTTCTCCTGACTGAGTGTGATCATACTACTGGTGACAGCCTTGGGATTGATGATAAAGGATGTTGTCGGCGCACCCTCGTAGTTACCCGTACCTGTAACAGTGACAGTTGCAGTTCCCGCATTGGTATTGTTGCTGTATGAAACACTATACCCTGTGGCAGGAATGATCTTACTGTCGAGAGCAACTACCAGTACTCTTGGCTTCTGCTCCAAGCCATTGTAAGTTTGGGTCAGCGATTCCAGTGTGATGGAAACACCCGTAATGTCAACCTTCCCAATCGTATAAGTCTTAGTAAACGTACCCGTATAGTTTCTGATACCAGTAATGGTTAATGTTTTGGTACCTTGACTGGTCACATCCGCAGGATAAGTGACCGTATAGTCAGTGTTAAGGGTCAGCTCCGTATTATCATCCAATACGGTGACTATCGGCTTCAACTCTGTACCTGTATAGGTCACCGTGGTATACGACAGGGAGATTTTGCTTTCATCCAACGCCTTAGGCAGGATGGTGAAGTTCTGTGTTTTCGTACCACTGTAATTACCCTTACCAGTTACTGTCACAGAAGCGGTATTTGTACCAGCATAAACATTATTAGTATAAGATAGGGTGTAGTCCGTATTCTCTACCAGAACCTTATCACCATCTGTCACTTCAGGCTTGGGAGTCAACGCATATCCCGTATAGGTCTGGTCGGCAATAGCACCCACTGTAAATACCGCAGTGGTAGCCGTTACGATACTGTATTGCTTGGTTGCACTACCCTTATAATTACCCTTACCCTCGATAGTGACACTATAGTTATTACCTACGTCCGTACCACCAGCATTTGTCAACGTATAGTCTGTATCGAGTACCATAGGTGTCGTTCCATCTGTCACGGAAACAGTGGGGATGTGGAGACTACCATCATAGGTGAAGCTGTTGGTCGTCGTATTGAAACCTGTACCACCAAGTGCAATCATATTGCTGTTGACTTCCTTTTGTTCGATGTTGAAGGTCGTCGTGTTGCCGTCCTTGAAGTTCGTACCCGTCTTGGCTGCCACCGTCACTGTAGCCGTTCCGACATTGACGTTGCTGCTGTACTCTACGTCATAAGCCGTCGCAGGCACTACCAATTCTCCCACTTTCACCAACTGCACGGCAGGCGTCTTCGCTCCACCGTCATAGACATAACTCGACAATGTTGCCAGTGTGATGGTGGCTGTCGAGAGACTCAGCTGACTGATGGTGAATGTCTTGTCAATCGAACCGGTATAGTTGTTCTGGCCGTTAACAACAACATGGTAGGTACCCACATCAGCACCGCCTTCATTAGTAATCACATAATCGTTGCTTGTGATAATCGAGACATCACTGGCATTCTTATCCGTTATCGTGAGCGTAGGCTTCTGCACATTACCGTTATAGATAAAGTTCGTTGCAGACGATGTCAGCATACCGTCTGTCAGACTCTTCGGTAGGATGGTAAATGTCTGGCTCTTCACGAAGGTATAGCCGTTCTTACCCGTCACCGTCACTACTGCCGTACCGGCATTGATATTGTTCAAGTAGGCGACGGAGTAATAGGTGCTGCTCAGCGTGTTGTCTCCTTCTTTCACCACAGGTACAGGCTCCTGAGCCGCTCCGTTGTACGTCACAGCTGCAATGGCATTGATAGAGAAGCCACTGGCGTCGTTGGCGACAATCGTATACGACTTCGAGGCCGTTCCTGTATAGTTACCCTGACCAGTGATGGTCACACTATATACCCCAATCTCTGTACCGCCAGGGTTAGACAGCAGATAGTCCTTGGGATTCGTCGTTGTACCTTCCACCATCAGCGTCTCACCATCCATCACGGTAACCGTTGTTGGCTTGTGCTGGGCCCCGTCATAGTTGAATGTTGTCGGGCTGATGGTAATCATATCGCTGTTCACCGTCTTCGGGGTGATGTCGAAGGTTGCCGTAGCTATTCCAGAACAGTTCCCTGTACCCGTTACTGTCACCGTTGCCGTTCCGGCATTCACGTTATCAGCATAGCTCACGGTATAGTTGCTGGCAGGAATCACCGTCGAACCTACCTTCACCTCGCTCACGCCAGGTGTCTTCGCCGTACCGTCATAGACGTAACTGTCCAGACGATTCAGGATGACAACAGCACCTTCCAGACTCTGTCCTCCGATGGTATACGATGGGGTTACCACATCCTTATAGTTACCCTGACCAGTGATGGTGACGGTATAAGTACCATTGGCAATTCCACCGTCGTTCACCAACGTGTAGTCAGTGTTCAGCACCAGTGTCTTGCTGTCACCGTCCTTCACCGTTACCTCTGGTTTCTGCGTCGCACCCGTATAGCTGAATGAAGTTGACGACAATGTCACTGTAATACCAGCAGCGTTCAGCGACTTCGGCGTGACGGTGAAGTAAACCGTCTGCGTCCCGCTGTAGTTGCCTTTACCCGTCACCGTTACTGTAGCTGTGCCGGCATTGATATTGTTACTATATTCTGCGGTGTAGTCGGTTCCAAGTACCAGGGCAGGAGATGTTGTACCAGCCTTATATACCGTCAATGCAGGTGTTAAGGCCAGACCAGTATAGTCCTGATCATCAATAGTCACCACGGTGAATCCCGTAGAGCCTGCCGTCACAATACTATATTGCTTCGTCACCTCTCCGCTATAATTTCCTTCAGCGGTAGCCGTCAACGTCACCTCGTAGTTACCCACGGCACTATGTGGTGGGTTCGACAAAGTATAGTCTGTAGACTTAATGATATCCGTCGTTCCGTTCTTATCCTCGATGGCAACTTCAGGAGTCTGGTTGCTTCCTGTATAGGTCAGGTTCTGATTCGTAATCTTGATCATGTCGCTGACAAGCGGCTTCTTGTCAATCGTATACTGAACCGTCCTTGAATCCTTATAGTTACCCGTACCTGTCACCGTCACATTCTTTGTGCCCTGATTGACGGCATCTGCATCAGCAGGTAGCGTGATAGTATAATCTGTCGTTGCCGTCAACTGATGTCCGTTGGCATATACGGTTCGCACTTCCGGCTTTTGAACGCTGCCGTTATATACGATGTTATTATATGACAGCGTTACCTCAGCACTGGTAATGGACATCGGAATGATGGTGTACGTCTGACTGCCAGAACCAGAATAGTTACCAGATGATGTAGCGGTCACCGTTACGGTATAGTTTCCTGCATTGATATTCCCATCGTTGCTGATGGTATAGTCGCTGCTAGTAATGATTGATGGTGTACCGTCACTCACCGTTACTGTTGGCTTGTGCAGATTGCCGTCATAGGTAAACGTGCTGTTCTCCAGTGTTACCATCGCATCCGTCATCGCTTTCTGGGCAATGCTGAAGGTCATCGTTTGTGTACCACTATAGTTTTCCTTTCCTGTTACAGAGACTGTTGCAGTACCGGCATTGACATTATTGCTATAGGTCACGTCATAGTCATTGGTACTGAGTTCGGTAGTTGTACCCGATATTGTTACTTTGACAGCAGGTTCATGTGCAGTACCATCATAAGTGAAATTCGGCTCAGTTACCCATGCAACATTAAATCCTGTACTACCTGTAATCGTATATTTCTTTGTGATGGTGCCACTATAATTATTCTTACCAGTTATCTGGACACTCTTTTCGCCTTGGCTAATGTGATCGTAGTCATAGGCTACATCATAGTTTGATGTTGGAACAGTCTTGTCTTCTCCTGGCAAAGAGGTGTCTGTGACGGTAACACCAGGTTCTTTGGCACTTCCGTCATAAGCCACACTGGTATATGACAATTCCACCATTGCGTCCGTCAGCGGCTTTGGCAGAATGGTGAAGTGCGTTGAGGCTGTTGATGTCCCAAAGTTGGCTCCGCCAATTGTAACTGTTGGGTCCGTTGTACTTGCATTCTTATTATTAGTGTAACTGAAAGTATATCCAGAGGTCAATACAATTTGTGAATTATCACTCTTCGTGATGACCACCTTCTGAACGCCAGGTTCTTTGTCAGTGCCGTCATAGACAGCGTTTGGTAATGGATAGAGGACGATATCCACATTGCTTACCTGCGTTGATGATGGAATGGAAATATCGAGCGCAGAGATGGCATAGGTAGGCATTCCTGTATCTGTAGATTTCAAAGTGCCAGTGAAGTTGCCGATACCTGTTACCTCGTAATAACCTGGGCCTACATTCGTCGTTCCCTCGTTGACCAGCGTATAGTCAAGACCTTCCGTCCGTACACCGTTATAAGTTACGGTGATGGCAGGTTTCTGGGCACTGCCGTTATAGGTGAAGTTGTCTTCCGACAATGCTACCATCGTTGCTGTCAGCGGACGTGGAAGAATGTTGAAGGTAATGTCGTTTTTCACGAAATGATAGTTGCCCTTACCCAGAATCGTGATAGAAGCAGTACCTACATTGGTGTTGTTATTATAGGCAAACTCATAGTCAGTGCCAGCAGTCAGTGTCGTGTTTTCTCCTTTCTTAACCGTGAGGGTGAGTGTAATAGGGCTACCCGTATAGATGATATTGGCAGCTGCTTCCGTCCAAGTGACTGTGATTCCCGTCTCGTTATTATCTGATGCTATCGTATAGGGAACCTTAATGGTGCCTGAATAGTTGTTCTTTCCTTCAACGGTTACGTAGTAGATGCCTACTGCAGAATGCTCAACATTCGTCAGGTTATAGTGATCTGTAGTGTTTAGTGTGTTATCTCCATCTTTCACGGTTACCGTTGGCGCATGATTCTGTCCATCGTAGGTGAAGGAATTGTTTTCGAAACCTGTTCCTGTAAGCGTAATCATATCGCTGGTGAGCGGTTTCGGACTGATAGTGAAGTTTTCTATTTTGGAGTTTGACAGGTTTTCTGTTTCTGATGGGCTTACAGTAACAGTAGCCGTACCTGCATTGGTATTACTGCCATAAACTATCGTATAATCAGCCGTTGGAACGACGACAGTTCCTACCTTCACCTGTTGCACATTTGGTTCCTTCTCTTCTCCATCGTACACGTAGCTTGTAGTGCCGAGCGTTACTTCTGCAGAAGAAAGACTAAGCTTATTAATGGTGTAATTACCAGACACTTTCGAGCCATCATAATTGCCTTTACCTGTAACCGTGACTGTATGACTTCCTGCATCAACAGCTCCGTCACTAAGGGTATAGTCTATGTTTTCTCTCAAATCGACGTCTCTTTCATCGTCATGAACTGTTACAGAAGGACGTTGTTTGCTTCCATTATAGGTGAGCGTCTCAGAACCTAACGTAATTGTAATATTGTCATTATTGGTAATATCCTTTGCATTAATCTCGAAATTTGCATTGGCCATAAAGTCGTAACCACCCTTACCGATGGCTGTAACCGTAGCTGTTCCAACATTGATATTATTATTATATACCAGACGATAATAGGAAGGATCTAATATTTCATCAGTAGATGCTTGCGCAGTACCCGCTAGCTTTTTGACAAAGATATTCGTGCCTGGAGTAAGGTCTATCTGACCATCAGTATATGTCTCGCTATGTGTTGTACTGAATGGAGAATACGTGGTATTCGCTGATTCGAATACTATATAGTAGCCGTCATTGCTCACATTAATCGTAAATGGCACGTTGACAGAACCCGTATAGTTGATATTATTGGCCGAGATGGTTGCTGTATAGCCGCCAACGGCAGTTTGTGCGTTGCCGGAAACCGTATAATCGTTTTCTGCTCCTTCACTGAGATTACTACCGTTGGTATCTTTTACTGTGATTTCAAGTGTTTTCTCGGAACCGTCATATGTAAATCTGGCATTCGAAGGAGTTGTCGAAATGGTACATGTTGAGATGTCCTTCTGATTGATAGTATAAGTCTTCTTTGCAACCGTTGATGCATCGTAATTTCCCTTACCCTTTATTATGATAGTATATGTTCCTGCATTTTTCGAATCAAAGTACTCATAAGCAGTACCGGGTACTGTAGGATCTGAAGAGCTATAATCGCCCGTATAATATAGAACATCTTGGTAATCAGTACCTAAATCAAGGCTTTGGCCATGGACATAGACCCCACCAATCTCAGCTTTTTGTGTGGTGTTTTTCTGATATACAAAGCTGGTTCCAGAAAGACCTGTTCCATAAAGAGTAATACTTGCATCACTGATGGAACGTGCAGTTATGCCATATGTTTTCGTTGCGGTACCTTTATATTTTCCAATACCTGTTAGGGTGATGGCTCCTGAACCAACATTTTTAATACTCTCAATACCACTCACTGTATAATCTGTACCCTTTGTTAGTGGTGTTCCCCCTAATATAACACTACTGATGACAGGAGTATGTGTCAACCAGTCGAAGACTCTCGTTCCTGAGGCAAAGTCGTCAGAAAGGGTAATCGTTGCATTGCCAATATCTGTACATCCCTCAAAGGTGGCAGTGATTTCCACGTCGTATGCGGGCATTGTAAAGGTATAGGTGCTGGCCTCACTACCAGGGGTCAGTGGAATCGCACTGTTGATGGTGGGATTGGGAGCACGGCGTGAACCTGCGAGACCTGCATCCACATATGGAACCGCTGTCAACGTACTCAGATACTCATCTGTTGGAGGTGTAATGGTCAATGTGACTAGTACGCCTGATGCAACATTAATGTTATCGACAGATGCTGTTGTTGTTTGTCCTCCACCTGACGCAACGACATTCGCCATCGGGTTTACCTTGATGATACCTGCCCATGATGTTGTAGCCATCAACAGGCCGACGATTGTAACAAATATCTTCTGTATCTTATTCATAGTCATTTTTCCTCCTTATTTAATCACGATTTTCTTACCATTTACAATATAGATTCCCTTGGTTGGATATAATACCCTGCGACCATTCAGGTCGTAATAATTGTCAATTTTCAATTCTCCATTTTCAATTGACTTCAGGCCCGTCGTTTCATCGTCCAAGTCTAATCCTCTACTCAAGCTGAGGCTGGGGGCTGAGAATAGACTCGACTTGAGTTTTAGGTAGCATTTGTGAGCAGGCAGTTCGCCACTCTTGGTGCGTACAAACTCTCCATTTACAAGTATCCATAAGTCGTAGTTGGGAGTAGCAAGTTCTGCCACATTTGTAGCAACACCGACACCCTCGAAAGAACCATCGGAACTGGAGAACTTGGAAATACCGTCGAGTCCTCCTTCATCATTTTTCACCAGTTCAGGATATAAACTTGCAACGTCTCCTGTGCGATAAAGTAACATCGGTACATTCTTCTTGATAAAAGATTTTTGCTGTATGCCGACTACGCTACTCGAAATACTGTTAACCACATAAGCTTCGAAGCCATCAGGCACCCTCATGTTAATATCTGTCTCAAAGAAAGTGTACCATTTGTTTTTCTCATCCAACGTTAATTGTCTCCTGATTTGAAATTCCAGATTTTGCTGTGTCCCTGTATAGTTGCCTGTGAAATTAACCTTGACATAATAAATGTCAGGTGAGATAAAGTCAGTATTCCCATATTCTCCAGTGGTAACATAGGTAACGGTAAAGTCGGTACCTAGAGTTAGTCCTTTGTTATCATCTGAGGTGTCTATGACAGTGACTGCAGGTTGATGTGGGTTATTATCATAGTTATAACTGGTAGCTGCCAAAGTGGAAGCCGCTGTGGAAGTAACATCCCTTTGGGTGATAGTCAATGTACCTGTATTATAGCTAATATTGTAATTGGTTGCTGTGGCTCCTGAAGCCGTTACAGTATAAGAACCCACACTGCTATTGATATCTGCACCGATAGTGGCACTGGGTTGATTGGCTGCTAATACAGTGTTCGTCTCACCATTAACAAATCCTGAATAAGTAAAATCTCCAGATGTACTACAGGTATTGCTATACGTTGGATTCGCATCACGATACTGCCGAGACTTATCCTTAGGGGTAATACGCAGGTTTTCCTTATTAATTGTCAGCGTACTGATCGTTTTCTCTCCATAATACGCTCCAAGTCCTTGAATGGTGAATTGATATGTTCCTGCATTTTTGATGGCTGCTGCATCTTCAAAACCACTGCCGACATCAATCTGCTGTGAGCTTATTCTAAAATCCGTACCTTCCACAAGGGGGACGTCTGGATCTGGAAGTGTATTGGTGACGACTAAATGACGCTCTAATCCAGTATAAGTATTACTTCCGCTAATCTCCAGTGTGATGTCTCCATTTCCCGTGAAACTTGTAGCCGATTGGAAAGTTGCCGTAATAAAAACATTGCTGGTTGGCATCTGAAAGGTATATGCGCCACCATATCTATTCGCTTTATAATTATCAAATTGCTGTGGTTCGGTTTCTTTGCTGATGATGATCTTTTGACCCAAATCGATTTCGATTTGTGCTCGATTAGAGATTTCGCGACTTTCAGCATCATCTAAGTTCATCACATATTCCACTACGATTTTCTCAAGATAATAGCTTCCTGTCGGAGACGCATATAATGTGACTGTCGCACCAGACGCTGACGTACCTGATGTCGTTGTACCTTCAGAAGTTAGAGAAATGGTTCCTGATGCTGGAGCAGCATTATCTATGGTGATGCTATAGCTATCAGCGAGGACACCCATCGTCACAAGCAGACTAATTGTCGTCAATAACACTCGTTGTATCTTGTTCATGGTCATGTCTTCCTATTTATTTAATGTACACTTTTTTACCATTCAATATATATACACCCTTATGAGGATACAATACCCTTCGGCCATTCAGGTCGTAATACACGTTTCTTCCTTTGTCCATCGGGAGTCTTATATCTTGAATATCCGTCGTTTCGTCGTCATCTCCGAAGACAAGTTCAGCAGGTAGGAAGTCACGAGAAAAGGAAATCGGTACACCTATAAAGCAACGATTGGCTGCCAATGTACCACTTGTAGCTCTAAAGAACCTACCATTTCTAAGTACATAAATCGATGAGTAATCATCGTCTAATACATCATATGTTTTGGATGTAGAAGTACCAACAAAGAATGACGAAGGCGTAAAGCCGGCAGACGTATAATCCTTTTCTGCACCAGTATATTTATCCAACTGGAAAGTTTTGTTTCTGAAATATCCATTAACAGGGAAATGCAGTATAACTGGCTTGTTTGCTGGAATATAACCCAAATCTTCTGACAATTTCACTTTTCCTGTTCCCCAGTTAACGCCTGTTACGAGATGGGCAGTGTAACATTGTTGATATAAATGTTGTTCAACCCATACACATGGAGGTAATTCAAGGTCTTCTGCTGAATAATACGTGACGTATTGGCTGTTAACATCGCCAAAAACGATTTCTCGTTTAATTTTGAATGTCTTAGTTCCTGATGTCTCGGCATAGTCCCCAGCTCCTGTTATGGTAACAGTAGCAGTGCCTACGGCCGTATTGTCGGTATATGCGAAAGTATAGTCGGATGGGGTGTTTAGCGTAAATCCTGCAAGCGTAACAGCAACTGCAGGCTCTTTTGCACTACCATCGTAGATATAGTATTGATCGGGACTGGTGCCATTTAATCCATCGCCACTGAGCGTAATTGTAGCCTGTGCCATGTCTAACTCGTAGATACGACTGCTAAAAGAATTCCAATAGGTGGCCGATGTATAACTCGACTTCATGCCCTTCTTCACCAGAATTTTGAAAGATGTACCAGAAAACATAAACGTTCCTCCTGTTGGAACAGAGGCATGATGGAGGATGATCTTCTGCAGGTTCGTCTGACCGTAGAAGGCGCAACTTCCAAGAGAGGTCACTGTCGTAGGAATAGTATATGATGTTTCTGTCTTTGTTGGAGGATAAAAGATAAGTCCTGTTGCTGTTCCGCTTCCATTCTGACTGAACAGAATATTATCGTTAGCCAAATAATGAGTATTACCTGCGCCGACTGTGATGGTTGCCAAGTTACTACAACCTAAAAAAGCTGAACCATCGATGGCTTCTACACTGGCAGGAATATTAATCCCTGTCAATGAAGTACAAATGCCGAAAGCTTCCAAGTCAATAGTCGTCAATGTTTCTGGCAAAGTGATAGCAGACATACCACACGATTCAAATGCAAATTCTCCAATACGTGTTACTCCTGTCAGTGAAAGGGTGGTTGCCAGGGGAGCTCCATAAAAAGCGGCATATCCAATATCTGTAGAACCATTAATGGTCAAAGAGGATAAAGAGGTACAACCAGAAAAAGCGCTCTCACCTATGGAGGCAATATTTGTCAGTGTAACTGTGGTAAGGGCAGTCAGGTAATAAAATGCCTGTGCCCCGATTGTCGTTGACCCATTTCCTGAAATATTGACAGTTGCCAAAGCATTACAACCATTGAAAGCATAATCAGCTATTGAGGCAACTCCTGTCAACGTAATTGAAGACAGCGTAGTGCAGTTTCTAAACACATAAGTACCAATGCTAAAGCTTGTAGCATCCGACGACGGGATTGTCGTCAAATAAGTATTATAAGCAAATGCTTCCTCTGCAATGGTTGTCACTCCCGCTGGTATGGTGTAATTCGTTCCTGTCTTTCCAGCAGGATAGCAAATCAGTTCACTTCCTGTCTTGTTGAACAGAACACCGCTTTCGGATTTATAACATGAATTTCCTCCATCTACCGAGATGCCTGTCAGATGCGTGCAGTTTCCGAAGGCTTTAGTGCCGATGGAAGATATGGTAGAAGGGATGGTTATGCTTTCCAGATTGCTCCCGTAAAAAGCATAGTTGCTAATGTTGATGATGTTGCTGGGAATATCAACATTTGTATAAGGATATGTTGATGTACTTCTCCAAGGAACACTGTTCTGTGTATAATTGGCCATCTGATAACTTGAGCCGTCTTTTGCGATGAATTTCAGCGTCGTTCCGTCAAGAACCCATTTAATGTTCTCATTTTCGGTAGCACCACAATATCCTCCCCTCAAGCATACAGCATTCACTGCTACAGCAGAAGCAGGCATCGTAAAGGTATATGTTCCATTCTTGGGATAGGTGGCATCAGGAGAAAGAGTTGCTGCACTACATGTCAGGCTGTATGGGACTTAACTACTGCTGGCGGTGATGGTAACAGAAACCCGCTCTCCTTCTATTGCACTGTTCTTAATGGATAATGTACCTCCACTACAATTTGATGTGATGTTGTAGGATGTTCCTATAATGGCTTCGTAACTGGCGTTAAGAGCTATGCCTTTGTTGCTATCATCAGCACTAAAATTAGCAGCATTACCTCTACCATTAAGATTACTGGTGAATACACCAGTATATGCGGTAGTGATACCTATTTTATAATTAGTTGTATTGTTGGTCAAGGCCTCACTAATATTGATTATCTTTCCACTGGGCAAATAAATATTATTTAGGGTGGAAGTGCCTTGGTAATTGGTTTTAATGGTAGGTGCTCCTTGCATGGCGAATGCGATACCATTATGATAGACAGCGCCGCCATTGGTTGCAGCACTATTTCCATTAAAGGTACCTCCACTGATTGTCAGGCGACCTGTCGTTTCGTTATAAACGCCGGCACCATTTGCAGCATGATTGTCACTGATAGTTCCTGTGGAAATCGTAAGAGTGCCACAATTATAGATACCTCCGCCATTGCCAGAGTTATAACCTCCCTTGATGGTGCCATTAGATCCCTGGATATTAAGTGTCGCTCCCTCATTGACCTTGATGACGTAACCGTTTTCAGCAGCATTAGCAAGATTGCGGTTAATAGTTTTTCCGTTAAGATAGAGAGTTACTGTACCACTGCTGATGACCAATCCTGCATCAATCGCTTTTGCTGTGTAGTTTTTCGATAATGTGACAGTTCCGCCTGCCGACAACAATGTCTGCAACCCTTCCCATTCGGTCTGGATTTGTGCTTCACCGCCATTATTACCTGTTTCGAAAGTTGTATTATCTGATGCGAATTTTTGATAACCTGTTGTAGAATTTAATCCGCTTGTGAACACTCCACGAGTTTCCATCGTGATACCGATAGCAGTCGTGTTGCTTAAAGCGGTGGAAATAGTAATGGTGGGATGTGCTGTTGGCAGATAAACATTGTTAGCAGTGCCGTTTGCCATGTTTCCTGTGATGTAAGGAGCACCTTGCATAGTCAGTGTACCATTATTATAGATGGCACCACCATTCTGTCCCTCAGCGACTTTATTACCTGTGATTCTTCCACCTTGGACGTTCAACGTACCATTATTATAGATACCACCGCCATTGCCTGTGTTATTACCTCCTGTGATTGTTCCGTTTCCACCAGTGTCTTTGATGGTGAGTTCTGAACCACTCTCAACAAGGATAACATAGCCGTTGGATTCTGCTGCAGAATTAGTCAAGCCTCTGTCTATAGTCCATCCGTTGAGGTCGAGGGTGACTGTTTTGGAGTTACCTACGTTCAGAAACTCTCCAGCAGGGGCCGTGTAACTTTTTGTCAGGGTGATGTTGCCTCCTGCTGCAAAGGCTGATTTAAGCGCATTCCAAGGAGTGGTCAATGTGGCCTCATTGGCGGAAAGACCAACTTCGTAAGTATTGTCATCTGATGTAAAATTCTCATAACGACCAGAAGCATAAGTAATCAGTCCACTGGTGATGGTACCTGGAGTCTCCATCGTAACTCCAATGTTGGTGCTTGATGTTAATGCCTCCGTGATGTTGACGACTTTTCCATTAGGCAGATAGACATTGCCTCCAGTGTTCCCCGTCACAATAGGGGCACCGCTCGCATTTAGCATACCTCCGTTATAGATACCGCCACCAGTTACTGCTATATTGCCTGTGATATTTCCTCCAGAAAGATGGAGTGTTCCACCAGATGCGATGTGGATACCACCACCGTTTCCAGAATTATAACCTCCAGTAATCTGTCCTGTGCCAGTGACAGTCAGTGTTCCGCCCGCCACCTTGATAACATAGCCATCGGTAATGGCACTGGTCAACTTGCGATCAATCTTATAGCTTCCAAGATTAAGGGTTCTGTCTGCGTTGACAGTCAGATAGCTGTTGTCTATTCCTGCTATATATTCGTAGTTTCTAGTCAGCGTAACGTTTCCTGCTGTCAATTGGTCTTGAAGATTCATCCAGTAAGTCTGCAGTTTGGCTTCGGAACCAGAAGCGGAAGACAAGAATCTGTTGTCGTCGGATGTGAATAATCCTGGTGATCCATGAGTACTCAATCCTGTGGTGAATTCTCCGGTAACGTCTTCCATAGTGATAAACAATTTATGAGAGGAACCGACGGTGAGATTATTGGTAATGGTAATCTTCTGTCCGGAGCACAAATATAAATTGTTAGCAATGTTTGGCCATACTTTATTACTCGTGATGTTTTGTTCACCACTGATGTCAAGTGTGCCAGCTACTTGATAGATACCTCCTCCTTTCGTTGTAGCTGTATTCGTATGGATTTCTCCTCCAGAAATAGTGAGTGTACCATTATTATAGATACCACCACCATACGCTGCAGAGTTATTGTTTATTAGGGTATTTGTGAGTGAAACAGTTCCAGTATTAAAAATACCTCCGCCATTACCTGTTGACTTATTATAAAGTATACAAACACTTCCAGTGATAGTCAGTGTGCCAGTGTTATTTATAGCCCCACCATTTCCGTCGTTGTTGCCACCTTTAATATTAACGTAGCTGGTACCCGTAATAGTTAATTTTCCTTCGTTTTTAATGACGAAACCATTGGCAACTGCTTCCCCAGAAGACAGGCCTCGGTCAATGTAGTGATTACCTAAATTGATGGTCACAGTTGCATCAGAGGGTACATAGATGTATCCTTCGGTGGTGACACTTTCAGACAATGTATAGGTATTCCCACCTACTAATGTATATTTACCGTCAGTTAGTGTTCCAAACTTAACGGTGTTATTAACCTCAACATTATCTCCCCATACTCCTGTTGGGAGTAGGGTAGCGGCTAGAATGAGAAATAATTTTGTAGTGAATTTTATCATTTTCATCTTATATTTTTATTATTTTTGGTGTAAAGTTAGGAGAAAATGACGGAAGAGGGACTAACAATTCTTGAAAAATGACTAACATTTCGTGAATTAAGAGTAAAAATAAGTCATTTTGGAGGCGGAAAAGACTAACATTTCTTGTTTTTGTAAGTAATTTGCAATAATTGTTAGTACGTTGAATGGATGATTTTATTACCTTTGCAGTGTGAATGATAAATTAAGAAGTCTGGTAATCTTAGGATGTATGCTCACACTGGTAATATCGATGTTTGCCAGTGGGGTGAATACGGCATGTCCGACGGTGAAGATACAGCCCGAACGGTTGCCCGACCTGAACATTCCGCGTACCGCCCACCATGTGCTTTGCCTGAACGGTGAAGTCACGGCGATAGGGGGACACACGACGGCTTTCATTCCAACACCTACATTAGAATATTATAAGGATGGGGAGTGGCACGTGCTGCAGATGGCATACGCCCATAATGATGCCATTGTCGTCCCGTTGTCGTCGGGGAAAGTCCTCATTGCAGGAGGTTATGAGAAACCGCTGGGTATCGGACAGACTTACTCCACGGAGATTTACGACCCTGTCACCCATACTTTCGGCGATTTCGGTTGCTTGGACAGGAAACGGGCCCAGTCTATGGGTGTGGAACTGGATAGCGGCAAGGTGATGATAGCCGGTAACTGGTATCATGATGACGGCATAGAGATGTTTGACGGGCATAAGTCATTCGCCTATGTGAAGGATGTGGAAACAGGATACGGACATCCGTTCCTGCTCCGTACGGCCAAAGACGATGCTATCATCTTCGGAAGTTTCTCCTTTAAGGGCGACTCACTTCAGAGTTCGACAGTGGAGCGTCTGAAGGGCGACCCCGTCAATGTGCCGCTGTTGGAGCAATGGCATCCTAAATGTATGTATATTCCGAATAACTCCGCTGACTATTTCATCGGTGATGCGAAAAAGGGCATTTATTCCTATCTCATTCCTGTGGAGAACAACGACGGGCAGATCGCTATCGCCCAAGTGCTTAACGGTGAGTTCTCACTTCTGCCGACGGCATGTGCGGTTCCTGTGAAGAGTCCCTGGGGACAGAAGATAGAATACGCAGGTTCTCTGGTGGTTGACAGACAAGTTCAACGGGCCTACCTCGTTGGCAGAGACATTTTAATACAGGGAGATGATGCCCATGACGTCAATAATCGCAGGGGATACATCCTTTGTATCGAGTATGGGAAGGCACAGCAGGGTAACGGTGCGCCCATGACACTCTATTATACTGAGCCCATGGCCGAGAACGTCCTCCATCTGCCTGTCGTGACAAAAGACGGCGACCTGATGATCGTCGGCGGCAACCGTGAGGATAATTACACCCCATTGAGCACCGTCCTGTTGTTCCGCATGGGTCTCTCGTCCGAGACAGCAGAAGAAAACGCTTTTGCGGGATGGTTGTTATGGACCCTTGGCGTGTTGCTGTTCGCAGGTGTCCTTTTGTCGTACTTCCTCCTAAAGCGTCGCCAAAGGAAGGTGTTGGCTCGTAATCAGGAAGAAGCAGCCCTTTCTTACGCTGCCGGTGAGGAAATGGTGAGACGTGTCAGTGAACTCTTTGAGCAGAAGAAACTGTATTTGAACAGCGACCTGAAAGTCTCCGACGTGGCAGCGGAGTTAAGCACCAACACCCGTTATGTCTCTGAGTGTATTAAGATGGTCAAGGGTTATTCGTTCCCACAGTTCATCAACAGCTACCGTGTTGACCATGCCAAGCAGATGCTCCGCGACAATCCAACGATGAAGACAGCGACAGTATGCAGTG
>Ga0256407_10007806_pt1 | contig 15923 bp, 11 predicted proteins | sample RumenRJG_04DNA_FD_193489 | JGI IMG/M metagenome (GOLD analysis project Ga0256407, IMG submission 193489) | Bovine rumen microbial communities from Lethbridge, Alberta, Canada - RJG_04 | ecosystem: Host-associated > Mammals > Digestive system > Stomach > Rumen | place: Canada: Alberta...
AAGCGCGTAAGGCGGATCATGAAGACAAGATGAAAGTTGGAAAAACCCTGCCCCACCTCGTCGAGCCATAGGATGCTCGACTCCACAAACTGATAGAGCAACTGGTTGTCGTGCTCGTCGCGTGTGGCATGAGAGAGAAACTCTGCCAGGAACATTCCGATCGACAATTTGTAGGGGTCGAGATGAAGCGACGAAAGGGGCACGGCCATACGGATGTCGCGCAACCGCTGGAGCGAGGCTTTCAGCCGCAAGTCAAAATCCACCTCCACCACATTGAGGGGTTGGAACAACTGCTTGCGCATCTTGCCATGCGCCGACTTGCTCACCTTCACCATGAAAGCCACCCTACCCTGTTGCTCGGTAAGCATGTCGACCACGAGCGATGAGTCGCCATACCTCACCGTACGCAATACCACAGCCTTTGTTCTTGTCATCATCATGGGGGTAAAATTACAAGAAAACCATGGAAAAACAAAGCTCCGTGCCCACAAATATCGCAAAATGAGGCAAAAAGGAAAAAATTTTTGCCGAAAATTTTGTGGGATGCCGAAAAAGCAGTACCTTTGCATCCGCAAAACAAGTCTATGGTCCATTCGTCTATCGGTTAGGACGAGAGATTTTCATTCTCTAAAGAGCAGTTCGACTCTGCTATGGACTACTCAACAGTAAAAAAACGCGAAATATACACAAAGATGGCAAATCACAAATCATCACTCAAAAGAATCCGCCAGGACAAGAAGAAGCAACTTCACAACAAGTATTACGCCAAGACCATGCGTAATGCCGTACGCAAGTTGCGTGCTATGACCAACAAGGACGAGGCTGCGAAGCTTTACCCCAGCGTGCAGAAGATGCTGGATAAGTTGGCAAAGACCAACATCATCCACAAGAACAAGGCCGCTAACCTGAAGTCGAGCCTCTCGCGCCAGATCAACAAGATGGCGTAAATCCTTGGCGACAAGAATACGAAGGGCTGCAATGAGATTGCAGCCCTTTTTTCGTTGGCCTGCACACAAGGCCGAAAGGCGTTCGGCGCCATCCGGAACACTCATGAAACGGGCCTGAAACCATCATTTTCAGCCGCGCTCCACCCCAAAAATCGGCACACCAGAAAAAGGCGCCAAAACTGGCTTCTTTTTTATGTTTTTTTTGCCATTTTTCTTTCTTTTTTCTCCCCGTTTTTTTGTAATTTTGCACCTATATTCAACAACAGGCATACAGCCATCCGCCACTGTTTCATGGCGGCTTATTCAGCAAGACAAAAATGCAAGAGACACAACAGAACGAGAGCAATTATTCTGCGAAAAACATCCAGGTGCTTGAAGGTTTGGAGGCCGTAAGGAAGCGCCCTGCCATGTATATTGGCGACATCAGTGAGAAAGGACTTCATCATTTGGTCAACGAGACCGTCGACAACTCCATCGACGAGGCGATGGCAGGCTACTGCACGCACATCGAGGTGACCATCAACGAAGACAACTCCATCACCGTGCAGGATAATGGCCGTGGCATCCCCGTCGACGAGCACAAGAAACTGCACAAGTCGGCCCTCGAGGTGGTGATGACCGTGCTCCATGCCGGAGGAAAGTTCGACAAAGGATCCTACAAGGTGAGCGGTGGTCTGCATGGTGTGGGTGTGAGTTGCGTCAACGCCCTCTCCTCGCGCATGCTCTCGCAGGTGTTCCGCGACGGCAAGATCTACCAGCAGGAATACGAGAAGGGCCATGCCCTCTATCCCGTACGTGTGGTAGGCACCACCGACAAGCAAGGCACGCGCCAGCAGTTCTGGCCCGACAAGACCATTTTCACCACCACGGTCTACCAATACGACATCATCGCCCGCCGCATGCGCGAGTTGGCCTACCTGAACGCCGGCATTACCATCACCCTTACCGACCTGCGTCCCGACGACAACGGCAATACCCGCCAAGAGGTGTTCCACGCCAAGGAAGGCCTGAAGGAATTTGTGCGGTTCATCGACCGTCACCGCACCCATCTTTTCGACGACGTCATCTACCTGAAGACCGAGAAGCAGGGCATCCCCATCGAGGTGGCCGTGATGTACAACACCGACTATGCCGAGAACATCCACTCTTATGTGAACAACATCAACACCATAGAGGGTGGAACCCACCTGATGGGATTCCGCATGGCCCTCACCCGCACGCTGAAGAAATACGCCGACAACGACCCTGTGATTTCGAAACAGATAGAGAAAGCGAAGATCGAGATTGCCGGCGAGGACTTCCGCGAGGGACTTACCGCCGTGATTTCGATTAAGGTGGCTGAACCACAGTTTGAAGGTCAGACGAAGACGAAGTTGGGCAACAGCGAGGTGACCGGTGCCGTGCAACAGGCTGTGGGCGAGGCGCTTTCCATCTATCTTGAGGAGCATCCCAAGGAGGCCAAGCAGATTTGCGACAAGGTGGTGCTTGCCGCCACCGCACGTATCGCCGCCCGCAAGGCCCGCGAGAGCGTGCAGCGCAAGAACGTGATGTCGGGAGGCGGACTGCCAGGCAAGTTGGCCGACTGCTCCAACAAAGACCCAAAAGAGTGCGAGATTTTCCTTGTAGAGGGCGACTCGGCCGGCGGCAGCGCCAAGCAGGGCCGCGACCGCTACACCCAGGCCATACTCCCGCTTCGCGGAAAAATCCTGAATGTGGAGAAAGTGATGTGGCACAAGGTATTCGAGAGCGAGTCGGTGATGAACATCATCCAGAGTATCGGCGTTCGCTTCGGCGTTGACGGCGAAGGCGACAAGGAGGCCAACATCGACAAGCTGCGCTACGACAAGATCATCATCATGACCGACGCCGATGTCGATGGCTCACACATCGACACCCTCATCATGACCCTCTTCTACCGTTTCATGCCTAGGGTCATCCAGGAAGGCCATCTCTATATCGCCACTCCCCCGCTGTACCTCTGCACCTACAAGAACAAGGTGAAGGAATACTGCTACACCGACCAGCAGCGTCAGGCATTCCTCGACAAGTATGGCGATGGCGTGGAGGGCACCAGCATCCACACCACCCGCTACAAAGGTCTGGGAGAGATGAACCCCGAGCAACTCTGGGACACCACCATGAATCCTGAGACCCGCCTGCTGAAGCGGGTGAGCATAGAGAATGCCGCCGAGGCCGACGAGATTTTCTCGATGCTGATGGGCGACGATGTGGAGCCCCGCCGCGAGTTCATCGAGGCCAACGCCACTTACGCCAACATCGACGCATAACAAACAACAACCATACAAAGAGGGTGTGCCACGCACACCCTCTTTCGTTACATCACCAAGTCCACCGCCATGCGAAGACTCCTGTGCCTTGTCCTCATGACCGGTCTCACCCTCATCTCAATGGGCGAGAGCGCCGACCAGCTGTTCAGCCAATTCCAACGTGCTCATGGGAGCGAGAAAGTCAATCTTGCCAACCAGTTGTTTGCCGTCCTGAAGAGCGAGGAGGCCACCGACACCCTGCTGCATTTCAGCGCGCACACCCGTCCGGCCACCATCGATTTCTACGTCTACTACCTCATGGGGGTGGCCTACAACGAGAGGTCGCAATACGACAGCGCCTATATCTATTGCCGCAAGGCGCTGAACTACAACAACAAGGATGTGGACAGCGAGTTCTACAACGACTGCCTGAGCACCATCAGCGTCACCCTGCAGCGGAAAGGAAAGTTCCACGAGGCCCTTGCCTACCAGAGGAAATGTTACGAGCTCGACCTGAAAAGCGGAAACAAGGAGAACATTAGTTCGTCGATGAACAACCTGGCCGCCATCTATATCAGCACCAAACAATACGAGCAGGCCGCCGAGTTTGCCGAAAGAGCCGTCGAGGTGGAGAAGCAACTGGGGCGTGACGACAAACTCGCCATCCGGTATGGCATCGCGTCGGAAGCCCTCCTTCACTATGGCAACCCCACGAAGGCGCTCGATTACGCCACCAAGGCCTACAATATCGACCACTCCGCGGGCCGCGAGGAGAAAGCCGCCGTACGCCTGTCGCAGATGGCCAACGCATACATCAAACTGGGACAATACCGCCAAGCGCGCGAGCGACTTGAGAAAGCCATCCCCGTGCTCGAGCGCAGCACCAATCTCAACTCTCTCTCCATCAGCCACTTCCAGATGGGACTGCTCTGCCATCGCGAAGGCAATGACAACCAGGCCGTGGAGCACTTCAACAAAGCCCTCGACATCTGCCACCAGACAGGTAACCGCTTTGTGGAGAAAAACACGCACAAAGGCATCGCCGAGGCACTGCAAGACACCGACCCCACAAGGGCCTACAAGCACCTTGAGAGGTATGCCGAACTGAGTGACTCGATGTACCAGGACGACACGGCCAACATGCTGAGTGAGTTTCGCGCCATCTATCACAACCAAGAGACCGAACAGCGCAACCAGTTGCTGAGCGAGGAGAACAAGGCCCACAAGCACCAATTCCGTCTGTCGATCATCATCTTCATCCTGGCGGTGGCCTTGCTGGTGGCCCTGCTCAGCGTGCTCTACTATGTGCTCCGCTCCAAGACCAAGGCCAACGAGATGATGAAGCGCCACCAGAAGATGCGCCTCGACTTCTTCACCAAAGTCACCCACGAGTTCCGCACTCCTCTCACTGTGATCATCGGACTGAGCGACAACATTGAGGAAGGCCGCGCCTCATCTACCGAAGAGGTGCGCAAGGCCGCCAGTGTCATCAAGCGCAATGGATACCACATGCAGCGGCTCACCAACCAGTTGCTCGACATCGCCAAGATCAGGTCCGACCACAGAGACGACATCGAGTGGCGGCATGGCGACATCGTGGCCTATACCGAAACGCTGGTCGACAGTTTCATGAGTCTGGCCAAGAGCCGTGGCGTGGGCCTCCACTACCTGCCTGAGCAGAAGTCGGCCGACATTGCCTTCGTTCCCGACTACTACAACAAGATTGTATACAACCTCATCTCCAACTCCCTGAAATTCACCAATGAGGGAGGCAATGTGATGCTGGTCACCTCGGTAGGCGACGAGCGTTTCCTCTTCACCATTACCGACACTGGTATCGGCATCAGCGAAGCGTCTCTACCCCATATCTTCGAGGAATTCTACACTGGTCACGACAATCCCACCCGCATCAGTGTGGGCGTAGGCCTGTCGCTGGTGAAGCAAGTGGTCGACCTTGTGGGCGGCACCATCGAGGTGAAGAGCACGGAAGGCAAGGGCAGCACGTTCACCGTATCCCTGCCCATCCCCGCCAACAAAAACGACTATCCGCTCTTCGAAGTGGATGAGAACACCCACCAGCCAGAGTCGGTAGACGACATCGTGGACAACACTACCGACGACCATGAAGAGAACCCCACGGGCACGAAGATTCTCATTGTAGAGGACAACAGCGACGTGATAGAATACATCGGTTCGCTGTTTGGCAGCCAATACACCGTGCTCTATGCCAAGGATGGAGAGAAAGGGCTTCAGGTGGCACAGGCCCAAGTGCCCGACCTCATCATCAGCGACCTGATGATGCCCGGCCTCGATGGGTTCCAACTTTGCGAGGCTGTTCGCTCCAACGACCTGCTCTCACACATCCCATTCATCATGGTGACGGCAAAGAGCAGCGAGGACGACCGTATCAGGAGTCTGCGGACCGGAGCCGACGCCTACCTCACCAAACCCTTCCATGCCAACGAACTGCTGGTATGGACCGAACGCCTCATCTCGCAGAGGAAGATGCTTCGCGAGCGTTTCTCCCAGGCCATGACCAGTGGTCAGATGACAGAAGCGAACAAGTTGCCCGACAACGAGCAGGCTTTCCTCGACCGCATCAATGCCGTTGTGCTCGAGCAGATGTCGACGGGCAATGTCGATGTGGAGACCATTGCCTCACGACTTTGCCTAAGCAGCAAGCAACTGCGCCGGAAGGTGTATGCCATCACAGGAGAGACCACCGTGGCCTATCTCATGCACCTTCGTCTGGAGAAAGCCCGCGAGATGCTCATTTCCCAACCCGACAAATCCGTTTCTGAGATAGCCGTGCTGTGTGGATTTGAAGAAGGCGGCTATTTCACCAAGGCTTTCAAGCAGCAATATGGGGTCACTCCCACCCAGATGCGCAAGCAATAGGCTGCTTTTATACTCATTTCCTGACAATCATGTGATTTTTCGGAGCAAAAGTCCGAAATTTACCATTATTTGTCCGAAAACTCCCATCCCAAATGCCATACTGTTTATAATTTTGCGACATGAACAGACGGCACACCGTCTGTCATTACTTGCTGAAACTTCAATATATGTAAGTCTGTCTTAGTCTGAAAGACTGAGGAAATAAAGTATTAAGCGTAAAGTTTTGTTAACACCAGCATAGGTGCCGCGAGGCACTTATGCTGTTTTTTTTCGTTTTATTTTGCAATCCAGCACGATTTCATTATCTTTGCCAAACGTGGCGAAGAACAGTTTTATTATGAAAAAGACACTTACCTTATTATGGGCATGCTGGCTCAGCGCAACCGCTGCCATTGCCCAATCGCAAGCACCCATGCGCCTCTGGTTCAACCGGCCTGCCGACTTCTTCGAGGAGTCGCTGCTCATCGGCAACGGCAAGTTGGGCGCATCGGTCTATGGCGGCACCGACGACAACATCATCTTCCTCAACGATATCACGCTCTGGACGGGCAAGCCCGTTGACCCCAACCTCGATGCCGGGGCCAGCATATGGATTCCGCGCATCAGGGAGGCTCTCTTCAACGAGGACTATGCCCTGGCCGACAGCCTTCAACTGCGCGTGCAAGGACCCAACTCGCAATTTTTCCAGCCCCTCGGCACCCTGCATATCCTCGACGACGACAGCAGCGCCACGGTTGGCTACTACCGTGAGCTGAGCCTCGACAGTGCCCTCTGCCACGACCGCTACGAGCGTGGTGGCAAGCAGTTCAGGCGCGAATACTTCGCCTCGAATCCCGACAAGCTCATTGCCATCCGCATCGAGAGCGACGGTCCGCACATCAACTGCCGCCTTGTGCTCACCGCCCAGGTGCCCCACAAATGCAAGGCCGCCGCACTCGCCAGCGGGGTAGGACAACTCACCATGACAGGCCATGCCATTGGCGATGAGAAAGAGAGCATCCGCTTCTGCAGCATGCTCAAGGCCCAGACCGACCAAGGCGAGGTGAGCAGCAGCGACAGCACGCTCACCATCCGTGGCGCAAAGACCCTGACCCTGTATTTCGTCAACGAGACCAGTTTCAACGGCGCCGACCATCATCCCGTGAGCGAGGGAGCACCCTATCTCGACGAGGTGGCCAACGACCTGTGGCATACCGTGAACTACACCTACGAGGAGATGCGCCAGCACCATATCGACGACTACCGCCAGTTCTTCACCCGCACCACCCTCAGCCTGTCGCAACCCGGTGGCTCGGGCAACGACCTCTCCGTCCCCACCGACTCGCTGCTCAAGCGCTACACCGACAACGGACACGACAGCCGCTATCTGGAGACCCTCTATTTCCAATATGGCCGTTATCTGCTCATCTCCTGCTCACGCACCCCGTCGGTGCCTGCCAATCTGCAAGGACTATGGACACCCCACCAGTTCTCGCCCTGGCGGGGCAACTACACCGTGAACATCAACCTCGAGGAGAACTACTGGCCCGCCGAAGTGGCCAACCTCAGCGAGATGACCACTCCGCTATGGGGATTCATGCAGTCGCTGGCCAACAACGGACGGCATGTGGCCCACAACTACTACGGTATTGACCATGGATGGTGCTCCAGCCACAACAGCGACATCTGGGCCATGGCCAATCCCGTGGGCGAGAAGCGCGAGAGTCCGGAGTGGAGCAACTGGAATCTTGGAGGAGCATGGCTGTCGCAAGCCCTTTGGGAGCATTACCAATACACGCTCGACAAGGAGTTTCTCACGCACACCGCCTACCCACTGCTTCGTGGTGCCAGCGCATTCTGTCTCGACTGGCTCATCGAGAATCCCAAAGCGCCCGGCCAACTGATCACCGCACCGAGCACTTCGCCCGAGAACGAGTACAAGACCCCTGAGGGCTATCACGGCACCACCTGCTATGGAGGCACCGCCGACCTTGCCATCATCCGCGAACTGTTCGAGAATACCCTTGCGGCCGGCCGCATCGTGGGAGGCGACAAGGCATTCCTGAAAGAAGTGAGGAAGAGTCTCGCGCGCCTGCATCCCTACACCATTGGCCATGAGGGAGACATCAACGAATGGTACTACGACTGGGACGACTGGGATCCGCAGCACCGCCATCAGTCACATCTCATCGGTCTTTATCCCGGTCACCAGATTACCACCGAAGGCACTCCTCTGTTGGCGCGTGCCGCCACCCGCAGTCTGGAAATCAAGGGCGACAAGACCACGGGGTGGAGCACCGGTTGGCGCATCAACCTGTGGGCACGGTTGCACAACGCTCCCCAGGCCTACCACATCTACCAGAAGTTGCTCACCTATGTGTCGCCCGACGGCTACAAAGGTCCCGACCGTCGGCGCTCAGGAGGTACCTATCCCAACCTGCTCGACGCACATCCCCCATTCCAGATTGACGGCAACTTCGGTGGCACGGCCGGAGTCTGCGAGATGCTCCTGCAGAGCACCAACGGCACGATAGAGGTGTTGCCCGCCTTACCCGAGCAGTGGGAATCGGGCGAGGTGCGCGGACTTCGTGCCCGCGGTGGCTACAGTGTAGACATCAAATGGAAGAAAGTTGGGGAAAAGAAAAACCGCCACACTGTAGTCGTGACGGTCAGTTCTTTGCGTGACGGAAAAGTATGTGTGAGCTGCGAAGGTGTGAGCCGCACGGTGAAGATGAAGGCGGGCAAGCCCCTCACTCTGACTTTCGACTAATCGTTGTTGTAGTCTTACGACCTGCGGTATTTGGACGGCGACATCCCCACATGTTCCTTGAAATATTTGCCAAGGAACGACTGGTTGGGGAAATGGAGCATCTGTGCAATCTCCTTGATGCTCATGGCCGAGTTTTTCAGGAGCACCCTGATCTCAAGGGTCACGTAATGGTCAATCCATTCGTTGGGTGTGCGCCGGCTCACCTGCTTCACCGTCTCGGAAAGGTATTTCGAGGTGATGCACAGATTCTGTGCATACCAGCTCACCTTGCGCTGGCTCCTGAAATTGTCTTTCACCAATAAGATGAAATCATTGAAGATGGCCTCTGCCCGCGTGCGCTTGGGCAGCGATTGCTTTTTTTGGTAAATTTCATTACCCACGTCATACATCATGGCTTTCATCAGCGTAATGGCCAATTCCTTTCTGAAGAGGTTGCTTCCATCCTCCACTTTTTGGCATAACATCCTGAAATACTCCATGAAAGTGTTCGCTTTTTCCTGATTGATGTTATAGATGGGATTGGAATAAGCGAAGAGGAAGAGCTGCGACATGTCGTGCACCTCCTTGATAATCTCGGCGAAAAAATCGTTCGACACCATGATGGCCACGCCCTTGCAGTCGCGACTCAGCATGTAATTGCCCACCACCTGACCACTGTTCACCACGATCACATCATTCTTGTGCACCATATGTTCCTTGGTATCGACGGTATATTGCGCACTTCCCTCATGGCAGAAAGCCACGAAAAGGCAGTCCATCCTTTTGGGTTCGGTGGTGAGGGGCACTTCCTCGAACGAGCGGAAGATAACCAGTTCGTCCTCGATAAACAGGCAATCGTCGTGCAGGCTCTTGGCCTGGGGCACGTTCACCTCCAGATAATGAAATTTGTCCATTTTTCCTTAATTATTTCTGCAAATATAGCAAAAACAAAATAAACAACCAAGAAAAAAAGGCCAATTAGAACAATTGTCTAGTCAAAATTGTAATATTATTTTCCCATTTTGACAAAAACCATCAACAACAAGACGGCATTCATTCGGATGTGGAATCATGGAGCAGCGCCTCGGCCGTGGCTTCCAGTTCGGCATACCACTGCTCTCCGAAGCGCCGGACAAGTGGGTCTTTGAGGAACCGGTAGATAGGCAGCTGCAGCTGATTGCCCAGTGCCACGGCATCCTTGCACACGGTCCACTCGTTGTAGTTGAGTCCGATGAACCCGCCCGACAATTTTTTCTCGCGGATGGGATAGAGGGCGCAGCTGATGGGCTTGCAGAAACGCGTCTTCCCTGCACGGAACGCCCTCTCGAGGGCGCAGAGGCAAGTACCGTCGCCATCATAGCAAGTGAAGACGCAGTCGCGCCCTGCCACGATGCTCGTCACCAAGTCGCCCTCGCTGTCGGTATAAGCCACGCCCTGCTTGTCGACCATCGCCTGTGCCGAAGCATTGAGGTCGGACCACACCGTCTCGAGACAGTCCTCTATCTCGGCCACTTCGTCGAGTGTCACCGGTGCGCCGGCATCCCCCTCCACACAGCACTGTCCCTTGCAAGCCTTCAGGTCGCAGCAGAAGTTGCGTGTGAGGATATCGGGCGATAGCAGCACGTTGCCCACCTGCACGATGGGAATCATCCGTTTGTCGTTGTCCATGCGTTTACCAATTGATGGGCGTGAGTTGATGTTGCTGTAGGAACGCGTTGGCCTGTGAGAAATGGTGGTTGCCGAACCACCCTCCCCTATTGGCCGATAGTGGCGAGGGGTGCACCGACTGCAGCACGAGATGCTTGCTACGGTCGATGAGAGCCGCCTTGCTACGCGCATAACCACCCCAGAGAATGAAGACGAGGTGCTGGCGGTGCGTGCTGAGTGCGCGGATGGCCGCGTCGGTGAACGTCTCCCATCCCTGCCTTTGGTGGCTTGCCGCCTGATGTGCCCTCACGGTGAGCGTGGCGTTGAGCAAGAGCACTCCCTGCTCAGCCCACCGGGTGAGGTTGCCCGATGCCGGCATGGGTTGTCCGAGGTCAAGTTCTATCTCCTTGAAGATATTGATAAGCGACGGGGGCATAGGCACCCCTTCAGGCACCGAAAAACTCAGTCCCATCGCCTGTCCGGGCTCATGGTAGGGGTCCTGTCCGATGATCACCACCTTCACCTTGTCGAACGGACATAGGTTGAAGGCGTTGAAAATCAGTTTTCCAGGAGGATAGCAGGCATACTGTGCATACTCCCTTTTCACCATCTGCACGAGGTTGGCGAAATAAGGTTGCTCAAACTCCGTCTGGAGGTGCTGCTTCCAGGAGGCATCGATTTTTACGTCCATGTGGGGAGCATTTTTTAACAAGCGCCTCCCCTCTTCGTGAGAGGAGGGGAGGCTGACTGATGCGTTTATTGCAAAAAATTAATTGTCGTGGATCAGGTTGTTGCCAGTCATGTCGGCAGGCTGCTCCAGTCCCATAATATGCAGTATAGATGGAGCCACGTCGGCCAGTCGGCCGTTGTCCACCCATGCGCTGTTGTTGTCGGTCACATAAATGAACGGCACGGGGTTGAGCGAGTGTGCGGTATTGGGTGTGCCGTCCTCGTTGATGGCATTGTCGGCATTGCCATGGTCGGCGATGATGATGGCCTCGTAGCCGGCGGCCTTGGCGGTCTCGATCACCTCGCGCACGCAGTTGTCAACGGCCCAAACCGCCTTGGCGATGGCGTTGTACACACCGGTGTGTCCCACCATGTCGCCATTGGCGAAGTTCACCACGATGAAGTCATATTTCTCGGTCTTGATGGCCTCCACCAGTTTGTCCTTCACCTCATAGGCGCTCATCTCCGGTTTCTTGTCGTAGGTAGGCACTTTGGGCGAGGGCACGAGGATACGGTCCTCGTTCTCGTAGGGTGCCTCGCGCCCGCCATTGAAGAAGAAGGTGACGTGAGCATATTTCTCTGTCTCTGCCGTATGGAGCTGTTTCTTGCCCAGTTTCGAGAGATATTCACCGAGAGTGTCCTCCACGTTCTCCTTCGGGAAGAGGATGTGCACGCCCTTGAAGTTGGCATCGTAGGGAGTCATGCAGTAGTACTGCAGTCCGGCGATGGTGTGCATGCCCTGCTCAGGCATGTCTTCCTGGGTGAGCACCTGGGTGAGTTCCTTGGCACGGTCGTTGCGGAAGTTGATGAAGATCACCACGTCGCCCTCCTGAATGGTGCCGTCGACGGTGGCATTGTTGATGGGCTTGATGAACTCGTCGGTCACCTTGTCGTCATAACTCTCCTGCATGGCCTGCACCATGTCCTGGGCCTGTTTTCCCTTGCCCTCAACGAGCAGGTCGTAGGCCTCCTTCACACGCTCCCAACGCTTGTCGCGGTCCATGGCGTAGAAACGTCCCACGATAGAGGCGATAGCGGCATCATTTTTCTGGCACACCTCGGTGAGTTGGCGGATGAATCCGATGCCACTCTTCGGGTCGGTGTCGCGGCCATCCATGAAGCAGTGCACGAACGTGTTCTTCAGTCCATACTGCTTGCCTATCTCGACGAGGCTGAAGAGATGGTCGAGCGAGGAGTGCACACCACCATCAGAGGTGAGTCCCATCAGGTGGAGGCGCTTGCCTGTCTCCTTGGCATAGGTGTAGGCATTGACTATCTCGGGATTCTTCAGTATCGACCCGTCTTTGCAGGCGCGGTTGATTTTCACCAGGTCTTGATATACCACTCGTCCGGCGCCGATATTGAGGTGTCCCACTTCGGAGTTACCCATCTGTCCGTCGGGCAGACCGACGTCCTCGCCCGAGGCTTGCAGTTGTGAGTGAGCGCTCACTGCGTTCAGATAGTCGAGATAAGGAGTGGGTGTGCGGAAAATCACGTCGCCCTCTCCATGTTTACCGATACCCCATCCATCGAGTATCATAAGAAGTGCTTTTTTTGCCATTTTCTATTGATTTTTGTTGTTGAGTCTTTTGTGGTGCAAAGATAGTGCAAGGCGAGAGAAAAACCAAATAATATTTGAGTTTTCCGCAGCCTATCTTCTCGCTGAAAACTCAAAAATAGTGCAAGGCGAAAGGAAAACCAGCTTTCTATTCATTCTCGAGGATTCTGAGAACTCTGAATACTCTGAGAACTCTCATTACTCTGAATACTCTGAGAACTCTGATTGCTCTGAAGGCTATTTCTGTATTTCAGGCGGCTCTGAAACATACGTTCTTTGATGCCACCTTCTTTTACGAAGCGGTCTTGCATAGTTATCAGAAGTTTATGGAGCATATAAATAGCTTGATGAATAAGGGTGATGCATAGATTGGCAATCTCCTCATCATTCATAAGTTTAATTTTCTCCGCATAATTATTCTTTATCTGCTCACTTCTTGTATATTGCCTCATTTTCTCAAACCTTGGATGCTGGTTTCCCCATTGTGGAATGTTGCGAACCCTCAAGTAATCCTCATAGTCTTCAAGCAGTTCCTCCAAACTGGCCTTTGCCACGTTTGTCAGTTTGATTTCTGTCTCACTCGAAACAAGAGAGGCCTGATTACCTTCAGCAATATTTTGTTTTCCACTTCGAGCCGCCTGCACCATTTGGTCAAGGGTGCGGTCACCTTTCATAAGAAAATGTTGAGTGAAATAAAAAGTAATGTCATAGACCATCTCTGTGACTTGATAAACCCTCAAATTTCGGTAATGCCCATGCTTTGGCAAAAAAGTGATTGGAGAATTCTGATTTCTCGGATTATTCTGAGTACTCTGAATATTCTGAGTACTCTGAGTATTCTGAGTATTCTGATTTTCTTGATTATTCTGATGGCCCTGATTCATGGTGTTATTTGACTATTGCAGATTATCAGCTGCAAATATAAAAAAATATCGGCAAACACTGGTGTGCTTGCCGATATTTTAAAGAAGATCCATACTTTCTGTTATCCAATCTCAATGGCTCTTGCCACTTTTACCTTAGTCTCTTCAATCTTGGGCAGGTCGACGGTGAGGATGCCATCGTTTACTCTTGCGGCAATCTTCTCTTTGTCCACGTCGTCGGGCAGGATGAGAGCCTGCTCATATTTGGTGTAAGAGAACTCGCGTCTGAGGTAGTGCATCTTCTCGTCATCCTCCTTCTTCTCGTTCTTTTGCTCCATCTTGATGATGAGGTTTCCCTCATCGTTGATGTTCACAAAGAAATCCTCCTTCTTCAGCCCAGGAGCGGCCACCTCTACCACATACTTGTTGTCGCTCTCCTTTACGTTGATGGCAGGAGCGGTGGTCGATGTCTTAGGCACATTGAGACCTACGCTCATCAAATCGTTGAACAACTCTGGCAACCAATAGTTTCTACTTATAGTTCTCATAACTTAAATCTCCTATAATTAAATTGTTTATTGAATGTTCTTTTTCTGTAAGGCCTTGATTTCTTTCGGCCTTCGCCCTATATCTTGCAACCAACGTGCCAGAATAAAAATCATGACAGAATGGCAGAAAAGTATGACAAATTGTCAAAACACATCGAAAATCATCAGTTCTCGCCCGTTCCACCACCATTCTTGAGGAAAAATGATTAACTTTGTTGCGAAGTAAAACCGTCTCGGCAAGTTTTGCAACTTGCCACTCATATCATAACTGCTTATCCAAAATGAACACATCCCACACCACATTCCCCTTCGGGAAGCGAACCGTATTGCGTCAGGGCCTCCTCGTGGCCCTTGCCTCCATCTTCTCATGCTGCACGGGCAATGCCCAGGGCGGTGCAGAAAGCACCGTTCCCGCCGAACCCCAGGAGCACCAGGTGACCCTCATTTTCGGCGGCGACCTGATGCAGCACGAGCCACAGATCAAGGCTGCCCGCACCGCCAATGGCACCTACGACTACAGCGACGTGTTCGACTATATGGCCCCAGAGATACAGCGTGCCGACATCGCCATCGCCAACTTCGAGGTGACGCTCGGAGGCCCTCCATACAAAGGTTACCCGCAGTTCTGTGCCCCCGACGAGTACCTGCGGGCCGCCATCGACTGTGGCTTCGACGTACTCACCACCTGCAACAACCACAGCGTGGACACCTACGCACGGGGCATCAACCGCACCATACAGATGATGGACTCGCTGGGCGTGAAACACCTGGGCACCTACCGCAATGCTGCTGAACGTGAAGCGCTCTACCCGTTCATCATCGAGCACGACAGCATCCGCATCTGCCTGCTCAACTACACCTATGGCACCAACGGCATCCGCGTGCCGGAGCCATGTGTCGTCAACCTCATCGACACCACGGTCATCGCCCGTGATATCGCCAAGGCCAAGTCGATGAACCCCGACGTCATCATCTGCATGCCACACTGGGGCGACGAGTATGTGCTGCTGCCCAACAAAAGCCAGCGCGACCTGGCCGACTGGCTGTTTGCCCACGGCGTAGACCATATCATCGGCGGTCACCCTCATGTGGTGGAGCCTATAGAGGTGAGGGAGCAGAACGGCGAGAAACACCTATTGGCTTACTCACTGGGCAACTTCGTGTCGAACCAGTCGCGGCCCAACACTGATGGTGGTACGATGGTGCGGATGACGCTCACCAAGCGCGACGGACACACCATGCTCACCGACTGCGGATACAACCTCTACTGGGTATCACGTCCTGTGACCTCAGGCCGTCGCCAGTACCGCGTGCTGCCAGCCGGATTCCCCTCCGACAGCCTCAATGCCACCGAACGCGCCAAGCGCGATACTTATCTGAAGAACACCCGCGCACTCTTCTCCAAACACAACAAAGGCATCGAGGAGTACATCGTCAACGTGAACAACTGATTAATCTGACAGTTTTGAACTACGGATTGTGCTGAATAAACTGATGGTTTTGAACTACGGAATGTGCTGAGATATCTGATATTGTTTCGCTGTACGTATTTTATCATCCCTATAGTTTAGCATAGTTAACTTCATCCTCTTCCTAAGGGGGTGAAGTTATTTTTTTGTGCAAAAGATAGATTTTAATGTGTTGTTCAAGTCTTTTGCAAGGAGATATCAAGCTCGAAAAGCAAAAAAAGTGGCTGAAATTTTGAACTTTAGAATATTTGTGCTATTTTTGTGGCGAT
>Ga0256407_10007807_pt1 | contig 15922 bp, 8 predicted proteins | sample RumenRJG_04DNA_FD_193489 | JGI IMG/M metagenome (GOLD analysis project Ga0256407, IMG submission 193489) | Bovine rumen microbial communities from Lethbridge, Alberta, Canada - RJG_04 | ecosystem: Host-associated > Mammals > Digestive system > Stomach > Rumen | place: Canada: Alberta | collected...
ATCCCCAATCCCCAATCCCCATATTTTTTAATTTTTTTTTAACATAATTAATTTTTATAAATAATGATTTAATTAAAGAAATAATTATAAAAAAAAATTTTTTTAAAATAATTGATATAGGTTTATCAAAATTTATTATTTAGTTTAATTATAATAAATATAATATATTTTAATTTATATATTTTAATTTTTAATTAAATTATTAAATTATTTTTCTTTTGAGGTTTCTAATATTAAATCATATTCTCTATAAAGTGCATTCATTGAATAATTTTGAATAATAACAAATATTTCAATGATAATAGAAGAAATAAATAATATATTATAATGAGTTTCAGTTATTAAATAATCTTTAATTTCTTTTTCTAATTTATTTATTATAATCCAAATAAATAAAGTGATAAAAGTACAAAAAATAATAAATTGATTTGTTAAATCCATACAAATTTCTCTTTCTCTTTCCTTCATTATTTTATATACAGATTTTATTCCAGAATATAAAAGAAAACTTAATAACACTCCACAATAAAAAATATAAAATGAATTGAAAATATAAAGTTTAAAAACTAAAACAATTAAATGAATTAAAAGATTAAATCCTAATAATATTAAAAAACAATAAAGTATTTCCCATATTATTAATATATTTTCATAATTATTTGACATATAAGTATGTTTTTTTATTTTTTTTATAATTTCTTTTGAAATTGTATTATATTCATTTAATGAATCATATTGTTTATATTTATGTAATAAATTAATTTTTAATGGGTCAGTTTCATCAAAATCTTCATCAATTAAATTTTCAGTTTTGATATCTTTTTCAACATCAAATATCATTTTATTAACATTTGAATTTTTTGATTGATGTCCAAGTAAAATATCATTTGAATCATTATCATTTGATTTAATATCATCATTAATATTAATATAAGATAAAGTTAAATGTTCTTCTATTTTAAAAGAAGCTAAAACAGAAATTTTTTCAAAAGATTTTTTTTGAATTTGAATATATTTATTATTTTTATTAATATTAAAGATATCTTTCTTATTAATAATATTAATAGCTTTCCCTAAATTTTCTTTTTTCCCAACTAAATTTAAAACTTTAAATTTATGAATTTTATTCTTTAATTGACTTCTCATTACAATTTAAATTTATTAAAATAAATTAAAATTATATATATATAATAAAAAATGGAATCAAATCCAACAGTCCAACCAATCCAAACTCAACCAATTCAAACAAACAATTCACCAATAGAGCAAAAAAAATCAAAAAAGAAAAAAAATTTTGGTTTATGCAATCAAGAACTATTAAAATTAGTAGGAAGAGGAAGTGCAATAATATGTGAAATTCTTCGTTTAAAAGATTATATTCCCGAAGCATATTCAAATAAAGAAGAAGAAAAAATATATAAAGAAATAATATTTGATTTTTCATATTTTAAAAGTGGAATTCGTGATAAATTTGAAGAAAAATTACATTCAAATCCAGCAATATTAGATTTAGATGAAGATTTCAGAACAAACAATATAGAAATAATAGAAAGATTTTATTCTTTATTTTATTCAATTTTTCAATATATAACAGATTGGAAAAGTTTTATTGAACAAGTTGAACAAGGTCGTTTTGTTCAACATACTTTAAATAATATAATAACAAATAAAGAATTAAGACCAGTTTTTTGTGAGAGTATTTTTTCTATTGGTGTAATGTTATTATTAGTTGATAAATTAATCCCAGGACCAATTAGAGAAAAAATAATAGTTAGTTATTATAGATATAAAGGACAAACAACAATAAGTAATTTTGATTCAATTTTTAAAATATTTAAAGACACTAATTATACTCCTCCATTATCATTTTATGATCCAAAAGATGAAAAAAAACCATCAAAATATCCTGTTGATTATTTTTCAAGATGTGAATTAAGGAAAGATGTTATTGAAAATACAATTGGTATATTAAAAGATAATGATATATATGAACAAACACTTGCTTTTCCTTCACCTGAACATAGATCTCATGCTTTAAGTTCTCAAGCTGCAATTATTGTAATTGCTTTATTTTTTTGTCCTGAAATTTTAGAAAAAGATCAAAGTAAAATGAGAGAAATTGTTGATAAACATTTTAATGATAATTGGGTTATATCTATTTATATGGGATATACTATTGATATTAATGATTATTGGAAAGAATTTAAAGCTGCTACCAAAGCACTTGAATTTTGTCTTGAAGAAAGTATGTTAAAAAATATTAAAAATAAGAATATTAATCGATTAAAAGATATGACTCAACAAGTTAAAAAATATTTAAATGAAGGAATTATGACTGAAGAATTTGTTTTGAAAGATATTGAAAATTTACTTTTGATTATGAGACAAAGTAATGTTGCTTTAAGATGGTTTATTTTACAAAGAAATATTACAAATAAAAAAATTAGAAATATTTTTAATGAGGGTATATCACATGGAGATATTATTCATTTACTTTTAAATCTTTCTCAATTTGAATATTTATTAAAAAAAATGTTTACAACATTAGTAAGTAATAAAGAACAATTATGGAATGCTGATAAAGAAAAATGTTTACAAAAATTATCAGAATTAGTATCTTTTTACAGTGGAAATACAGCATTTTCAACAAATATTAAATTAGATAATTATTCAAAATATTTTGAAGAAACAATAAAAAAAATAAATGATTTAAATTATAATAATCCAACTAGAACAGGAAAAAAAATAGGTCAAATAAGAGAAGAAATTGATGATATAAGAACATTATGGAATGTTTCAGGAAATGCAAGTGCAACTCAAAATATAAATGAAATAAATAATACTTTAAATCATATGTTACTTATTTTAAATGTTAAAAAAAATTATTTAGTTTATATTGCAAAAATTTCTGATTTTTCATATGCTTGGATAAATATTCAAGATTATTGTGATGAAATGAGAAATGAATTAAAAGAAGATTCTAAGAAAGTTCTTTTATTAAGAGCAACTTTTCTTAAATTAGCTTCAATATTAAATTTTCCTTTAGTAAGATTATTTGAAATTGAAAGTGATGATATTGATTCAGTTACAAATTATTATTCTGGTGAATTAGTTAAATTTGTTAAAGATATACTTCAAATTATTCCTAAAAGTGTATTTCAAATATTATCATATATAAGTAATATTTTTTCAAGTGGTTTTAAGGAAATACCACTTAAATTACCTAAAAATGAGATTAAAAATTATATTCAAGAAGAAAAAAGATTTGATTTAGCACAAAGTGTTCATAAAATTTCAATGTTTACAAAAGGTATTTATTTAATGGAAAAAACTCTAATGGGAGTTATTGAAGTTGATCCAAAAACTATTTTAGAAGAAGGTATTAGAAAAGAATTATTAAAATTATTAGCTATGGAATATGATTATATGATTAATTTTGCTCCAGATGATAAAATTGACATTGAATCAAAATTAGAACAATTAATTAATAAAATAAAATCACTTAAAAAAAGTTTTATTTATATTCAAGATTATATAAATATTAATGGAAGTAAAATGTGGTGTGAAGAAATGCATAAATTAATAAATTATTATGTTAAAATAGAAGCAAATAAATTTTTAAAAAAAAAAATAAAATATCAAGAAGAACAACAAGAACTTCAAAGATATTTAATAAAATATATAACTCCTTTAAAAAATGCACCTGAATCAAGAACATTTTTAGGAAGATTAATGTATTATACATTAAATTTAACTCATCCTAAAAAATCAATATTTTGTCCTGCTAATTTCACTTGGTATGATCAATCATATAAAAATGAAATTTTTGGTATTAAAACTTTTAATAAAATTAAAGAAGCTATTGGAATTGAAGGATTTCAAGGTTTTGGTAAATTATTAGGTTATTATAATTATCAAAATATTTTAAGATTACCTTTATATTATAATCAAATTACTTCAAATTCAAATATTAATACATTATTAAAAAATATTACTCAAGAATTTGGAAATCCTTTTATAGTTAAATATAAAGAAGGAGTTAAATGTTCTTTTTCAAAAATAGAAAATTTCGATATTAAAATAACTCAAGAAATATTTGATAAAATTCTTTTAATTGGCCAAATTGAATTTTTAAGAAAATTACAAAATTATTCTCTTTGTGAAAATTCAGAGGTAGAAGCATATATTTTATCAAGTCAAATTAAATCAATGAATGAAATTAACTTATTAATATTAAAAAATAATATTAATTTAAAATTTAATGATCCTGCAATAAATATAGATCCAAATAATCCAAACAATGAAGAAGCAGCAAGAGAACAAATAAAAAAAATTAATAATTACTATAATGATTTATGTTCATTTTTAGAAGATTTTGGCTTAGTTGATACACTACATACTTTTTATCATAATTTAACAAATCTTCAATATTTACCTTTATTATTAGCAATTTCTGTTTATAATCAAATTAAAAATTACTTTCGTTTGGATAAAAGAAATTTGACTTTAACAAAAAAAAGTGGATTAGGATTTGATTTATATTATTTTACTTTAGGAGTTTATTGTGTTCTTTATCAAATGGGGAAAAATAATATTATTTTGTTTATTGCTCTTTTAAGTTCTTTGATGAGAAATAATTTAATGAATCTTTTTACTTTAAAAAATGGGAAAAGTACTATTACTGAAAGTAATCCTGAACCTTCTAAAATTATTTCTATTATTCAATTGTTTTTGCAAGAATTAGCTGCGAATACTGGAATTGATTTAAATTATTTTGAAGTTAATTTTAATAGTTATCTTATTTTTAGAAATATTATTGATACTGAAAATAAAATTTAATTTTTAATTTATTTATATTAATAGAAGATTTTTTATTTTTCATATTTAAAAAAATAGGCATATTTATTTTTATATTCAATTATTAAATTATATTTAATTTAATTTATTTTTTTAATTATTCCATATTTTTAATTTTTAATATTATATGTAAGTAATTTAATATTTTATTCTATAATAAATATATAATTAAAAATAAATTTATTCAAACACTATTTAAAATATATATTAAAATTATATAATATTTTTTAATCATTTATATTGTAGTTTATAACTAATCTTTATTATTTTTAACATATAATTGAAAATTGTGGTGAAGTATTATTATTAATTAATAAAACTTTTTTATTTTTCAATTTCAACATTCTTTCAGCTAAAGGCATTCCTTTTGAAACATCAATAGTTAATTGAGTTTGATTATTAATATAATTATATATAACTAAATTTTTATTAGTTACCAAAAAACATATTTTCTCATTATAAGGAATAAATGAAATAATATTATATACACTATTTGTTGTCCATCTCCCCACATGAGAAACTTGTCTATAAAATCTAGTATTATTGTTATTATTTCCATAATTAAAATTATTAACTCCAACATTTCCAAAAAGTGTGGTATTATTATTATTATTATTGATGTTATTAAATCCTGTATTACCAATTGCAATTCCATTATTATTATTATTATTATTATTATTATTAGTAATATTATTATTAATATTATTATTATTATTAGTATTATTATTAGTATTATTATTGTTATTATTATTTTGAATATTATTATTATTATTTGTTGATAAAAATGAAATTTGATTATTTAATTCTTCACAATGATTATCAATATCATAAATTATAATATTTTTATCTCTTTGAAAAATAATTTTATTTTGATTTTTATATTGATACAATCCAGAAATTTTACCTTTTTCTTCAATAGAAAATATTTCTATATTATTTTGATGATCATAAACTTTAATTGAAGAATTATTATTTAAACCAACATTAAAAGCAACAATTAAATCACTTTTATCCAAAATTAACAATTGACTGTTTAAAAAATTAGGATTAAAAGTATTTAAAATATTATAATTTTCACTATTTAAAATAAAAATAGTTCCAGTTGACTGAGAAGAAACAACAATATTTTCATTTTTTAATTGTTTAATACAAGAAATAATACCAGGAACTTTATTAATAATTTTAACACTTTCATTTCCTTCTAAAGTCCATTCTCTAATAGGATCACTTATTAATTGACTCATAGAATTAGAAAAATATTGAGTTCCTGCTCCAGAAAGTAAATGACCATTTTTTAATTGACATAAAGATAAAATTGAAGTTGAATGACCAACAAAAGTTTTAATTTCTTCAAATTTATCAGGATGTAAAATATGAATTTTTTTATCATCTCCACCTATTGCGATATTACCATTTGATAATTCTGTTACTGCATATATTTTCATTCTATATAATGTTTGTGGTAATTTTTGTAATTTGAAATTATTTTTTTTTACTTGGAATGGTTTTTCATATGTTTCATTATAATGAAGTATTTGCTTATTATTATTTGAATTGTTAAATTGATATTTTATTTTATGTTTTTCAAAAAAATCTAAAGAATTATTCTTAAATTTTATTAACATTTGATTTAATTGATTTTGAATATTTTCACCTCCATTATAATTATTTATATTATTAATTTGAAAAAAAGATGATGATGAAAAATTTGATTTATGTTCATTAAATAATTGAGGTTTAAATGATTTTTGATTCAAATTATTTTTATCTTTTAATTCTTCATAAATTCCAGTTGCATTTTTTATAGTTACAAATTGAGGAATTATTTCACCTAAACCATTATTTGTATTAAAGAAACTTTCCATTATAATTTTATATAAAGCCATATTTAAATAATTATTCCTAAAAAGTTTTTCACATTCAATATTAATTTCATCTTGAATTAATATAATTTCATTTAAAATTGAATTTAAATATGCAGTTTGATTATTTTTAAAAGTAATTATTTCTTCTATTTTATTACTAAAAAAATTATTAATTTCATCTAAATTTTTAAATTTCATTAATTTCAAACATTTTTCATAATATTCTTTAATAGTAATAACCTTATCTTTATGAATAGAATGAATTTGTTTTAAACATTCATGACATAAATCTTGTTGACATTCTTGACAATAAAACGTTTTTTTTTCATTTTTATGAATAGGACAAATATCATTATTACTAACAAATTGTTTTTGGATTTTATGATCAGGTTCAAAAGAAGAATGAAATGATTCACAAATATCACAAATATATTTTTTACATTCTGGACAATAAAAAGATGCAATTGTTTCTTTATGTTTAAAACATTTTTCATTTGATGAATTTAATTTTTCTATTTGAATTATAAATTCTTCAAGGGACATTTTTATATTATGTGGACTACATGGACATTTATATGATATTATATCTTTGTTTACATTTGTTATTGTTGGAATATTTGATTTACATTTTGGACATGTTAAAATTGAAAATTTTTTTCTTTTTATTAAACTATATATTATGTCTATTGTTATTTGAGGAAAATAATCTTTTTCTTCATTTATTACTTTTTCTTTTTCATTTTGTTCTTTATTTTTGTTTTTATCTATTGAATTTTCTATTCCTTTTATTATTTTATTTTCTGTTTTTGACATTTATAATTTAAAAATTATTAATTTACTTAGATAATTGTTATATATATTATTTTTATTATTAAAAAATATAATTTTTATTATTGATGAAATCTTATATATTCTTATTTAATTTCTCTTAAAAAAATATTAAATAAAAATAAATTGTTTAATTTTTAAGATATATTATTTTTTTACATTAAATAATTTAAATTAATTATACCATATATTTAAATGGAATTTTTATTTGACAATCCAAATATTGAAATTAAATTAGATGAAATTGACAATAAAAATACGAATGATAATATACTATCTCCATTTGATATTGATATTAAATTAAATAATAATAATGAAAATGATACGGATATAAAAGATAATAAGGAAGAAGAAAATGAATTAATTGAAAATCATGAAAAAAGAAATTTAACACAATATAGTTTGAATCTATTTTTTAAATTGGATGATTATTATTTAATCAATCAAATTAAAATTATGAAAAATAATAATTTTGAGCAAAATATTAAAATAAATGAAATAAAATTTAAAAATATAAATACTAAAGAATGGGAAGAAGCTTATTTTTATGCTCCAGATACCAAAGATATAATTTTAAACACAAATGAATCAATTACTATTTTTTCTGTTGGTTTAACAAATAATATACATTTATCTCTTTTAATAAATAATAAAGAAAAAAACCAAAAAGATTTAATTTTAAGAGAAATAAAAGATTCAATATTAAAATTTATGATTCATTCACAATATATTTATTCAATACCAAATTCTACAATTTTAATGACATTACTTAATTTAAAAAATTATTTTTTAAATTATTCATCTTATAATCATATTCCAGTAGAAGATCAACCAAAAAGTATAATTCATAACTATTTATGTTCATTATTTTTAACTTCAATTGCAATGATTCAATCAAGATTATATATTCAATCATCAGAATTATTAAAAACTTTACAAAATTTTATTTTACAAAATGAAAAAAATTCAGATGTTATAAATTTTTGTAAAATATTTTTTGAAATATACAATAATGAAACAGAAATAATTAAAATTTGTATAATTAAAATTGAATTAGTAAAATCATTATGTATGTTTGAACATGGGCATATTCATATTTTTTTAAATTGTTTAAAACATTGTGTTAAAGTAAATGATAAAAATGATTTTTCATGGTTAAGTGAAACTGTATCATTTAATAAAGTAAATGAACTTGTTAGTGATAAATATTATATTCAAAATTTTCTTCAAAAATATGGTGATAAAATTAGTGATTTAATAACAAGATATTTAACTAATAAAAGTGAAATAATTAAATTTTCAATATTAAAAATTGTTGAATTTATTATTGATTATAATCCATTAATTCTTTTTAAATATTTAGATAATATAGTTTATTTTCTTTTTAAAACTAGTTATTATATTAATGATAATTTTTCTAAAATTAATAATAATCAAAATTCAATTAATGTTAATAGTAAATTATCAGAAATTTTTGAAGAAAATGAAATAATCTTTCCACAAAAATTATATGAATCTTTCATTTCAAATAATTCAAAACAACATAAATTACAAAGTAAAGAGAATTTTAAAGAAAATTCTAAAAATTCAATAAGCCAAGTTTTACAAAAACAAATTAATTATACAATTTTAACAATAACAACAAATATTCCATCATTTGATGATGAAATTATAATAAATATTTTAGATAAAGTAAGTTCTTTTCTTTTTGAAATTCTAAGAACAACAGATAAAGATAACGTTGTTTATATTTTTTCAATTAACTTATTAAAAAAATGTTATGAAACAATTACATATAATATATCAACAAATGATTTAATATCACTTTTTATTCTTGGAATTAAAAATAATATAAAAGATTTATTTAAAGAATATTTATCATTTCAAACAATAACAAATACAAATAAAGTTAATAGAAAAAGTTCTAAAGAAGCAAAAGAATCAATTCAAGCAATAACTGCAAAAAATAATGTTATGAATTCATTATGTAATACAAGTGGAATTATTGAAAATTCAAAAATAGGAAATTTATTAATTTTAATTCTTGATAAAGTTAGTGATTATAATATTAATTCTAATAATTCATTTTTTATTGATATTTCTGAATATATTTCAACTTTGATTTTCTTTCTTAAAGATGATGAAGTTGAAAATGAAAATGAAAAAGATTTTGCTATTTTTTATTTATATTTATTACTTGAATTGTGTTTATTAGTTAATTTTCCTAATGAAAAATTGGATATTAAAAGAAGAATTTGTGAATTATCAAAATATGAAAGTGAAAGTCAAAATGAAGTCAATGTAACTACAATGAAATTTATTGAAATATTATTTAATTTAGAAAATTTTACTTTATTTAATAAAAAATCATATATTTTATTTGAAATTACTTTAGATATTTTAACTAAAATTAAAATGTTATATGATACAAATAATGAAATATTTTCTTATGAAAAATTTTTTTTACCCCAATATAAATCATTAAATGTATATTTAGAAAATGGTATATTTTCTGATAATATTCAATATTTAATTAAAACAATTCCATTATGTGAAATGAAAAATGATGAATTTATAATTGCATTTAAAAATATATTTTCAAAGTTTTTGAAAAATTTTGAGAATTTCTATACTGAAGAATCATTTTTATTATCTACTCAATTCCTAGATAAAATAAAATTCTTTATTGATAAAACAGTTTTTGAAGAAATTACTCAAGCAATTGTAAATAAATCATATTATAAAGGTAATCCATTTAAACAATATTATTATAAATATTTTGAATTAATTTTTGATTTCCCACAATATTTTGAATTTTTAATTGAAACTATTATAACTCAATTAAATCAATATATTGAAAATGTTTCAAAATATAAAGAAAATAAAACTAAATTTAAAACTTTTTATGTTAAATTTATTGATTTTTTAGAAATTATAAGAAAATTTTATGAATTTGTTAAGAATAAAAATGTTGAAGATGAAGATATTGATAAATATTCATTATTTAATAATAAAAATATAATTGAATTAATAATTTCAACTGTTAAAATTGCAGATGATACAGTAATAAGTAAAATTGATTCTTTAATAAATGAAAATTTAAATTTATATGAATTTGATGAGCCAAAAGATAATGAAAATGAAATGATAAATAAAATATTTTTAATTGCAAATACACTTTCAGATTATTTTAAAGAAGTAAATAAAAGAGAAAATATATTTTTATTTAGTGAAAATTTAAATTTAATGATAAAAATGATAAATTTATTTATAAAATTTGATGATTTTTATTCTGAGAAAACACAATTATTTTTAAAATATTTTGATTCTCTAAATTTAGATTTTATAGATAAAATAAAACTAAAACCAGTTTATCATATTTTAATGAATTTATATGAAATTATAATAATACCTATTCAATATATTCAATATTTAGAAAATGATATAAAAAAAGGTTATTCATCAATGTTAATTGAAATATTTACTCATCAATTTAAAAGTTCAGATGAAATTAAAAATTACTTTGCTTTAGAAATGATATTAAAATTATTTTCTATAGAAATTTTTTGTCAAGAAGTAACTTTAAATTTAGAATTAATAGCAGGAATAAAAAATTATTTAAATCAATCTTTTGAAAAAGAAGAATTATCATGGATTGATATTCTTTTTGATAAAATAATAAAATTTTTAAAACATAAAAATTTCAAAATAGTTCTTTTATGTCATTTCATAATATCATTATTAGTTCCTGAAAATATGCATCCAAAATTTGATGAAAAAATAAAAATAATAATTAAAGATTTTACATGGATTTCTAATCAAGAAATTTTAGATTTATACTTTTTTATAAGAGAAAAAATTCGTTTTCCCAAAAAATCACAAAAAAAACCAGAAGATTATATGAAAGAAAATAGTTTTTATCCAATTGATAATAAAGGAGAATATGATAAAAAAGAAATAAATGTTGATGAAATTGATGATGATGATGAAAATGAAGAAGAAAATGAAGAAGATGAACTTTTAGATTCAGATGAATTAATTCAAAAAGAAATTAATAAAAATAAAAAAGAAAATAATAAAAATGAAATATCTACAAATAATAATCAAAATAATTCAAAAGTAAATAATAAAAATAAAAATATTGAATCATCATCAAAAGATGATGATGATAATTTGACTTTAGAAGATTTAGGAGTTGTTGAAGTTGATGATAATATTTTTGATAATTTTGATGAAGCAAATATTCCTGTTTTAAAAAAAAATAGAGAAAGATGTAAAGGATATACTCCATTATAATATTTTTTTTAATTCAATAATTAAAAATATTAAATATTCTTTTTTTTTGTTTTAATATTTTTTTAATTTAAATAAATTATGTCAAATTTAAATTTTAATTCTTCTAAAAATGATTATAATATTGATAAAAATAATAATATTTTGAATAATTTAAATCAAATTTATCATAAATTTGTTTTAATTAATAATTCATTTAATAATGATGATTGTGATGAATATGAAGAATTTTTTAATAGGGTAAATTTTTATTTTTCAAATATTATTATGCAGCTTAAGTTAAAATATATTGAAAGTTTAAAAGAACTTGAAAAAAAAAATTCTAAAAATGAAAAAGATATTCTTGATTTAATTATGGAAAATATGATTTTAAAGATTGAAAATCAAAGTTTAGAAGAAAAAAATTTATTTAATTCAATAAATATTATTGATAATCCATTTCAAAAAAATGAGATTAAAATAATCGATCAAAAAGATAAAAAGGTAAAAAAAAGAAAAAAATCAAGAAATAAACAATCAAAATATTTTAGTGAAGAAAAAGATGAAAGTTTCAAATACGAAATAAAGACATATTTAAATTCAAAAATGAAAAAGAAAATGAATTTAAATAATAATATATCAAATTCTTTTAATATTATAAATGCCAATTCAAATTATAGTAATTTAAGTGTAGGAAATATAAAGAAAAAAAATAATTTAAAAAATTTTATTACTCATAGTAATTTAATTAAAAGAAATTCATTAAATAAAAATATTAGAAGAAATAATATCAAAAGACATTATCAAAGTAATTCAACTTTAAATACTTTTTTTAGTCCAAAAATATATTTAAATAATATGACTACTGACAAAATTATAAAAGAAAGAAATTTATATACTATTCCTACTAGATTAAAAAATTCTTTTTATGATTTTGACAATATTTCTATTAAAATATATAAAAGTTCATATAGTAAAAATAAAAACAATAAAAATATTAAACAAAAAAATGTTTTTAATCTGTTGTCTAAAAATAAGAATGGAAATAAAAGTTTAAAAAATATTTCAAATAAAATTAATTTATCTGTAATTAAAAAAAGTGAATATCCTATTTATCAAAAAATGAAAATTAAAAAATTAAATAAAATCCATCATTCTAATATGAAAGAATTAATAAACCTTAAAATTAAAAAAAATAAATAATATTTCAAAATAAAAAAATTTTTAATTAACCCCTTTTTTAATATAAACACTTTCCAAAAAAACTTATTCTCAATAAAAAAAACATAAACAAAAAAATTTTCTAAAAAAAAATAAATAAATTTTTTCAAAAAATAAAAAAAAATAAAAATGAGTAACAATAGTTACACAGAATATACCTTTTGTGACTTAGTGCAAATAACAAGCGAAGCATACTGTAGTATATTAAACCATGCTTTACTAACAGAAGAAGAAGAAGTAATGGGATTACTATTAGGAAATGAGCAACAAAAACAAAATAAAAACATAATAAACATATTTTCAACAATATGTCTAACTCGAAAATGTAAACAAAAAGACAGAGTAGAATTTGATGAAATTCAAATAGCAGAAGCAGTTGATGTTGCAGAAAATTTAAAAAAAGAAAATAAAATAGAAACAAATGTAATAGGTTGGTATCATTCACATCCTAGAATAACTATCCCTCCTTCAAATGTTGATTTAGAAACTCAAAAAAATCAACAATATCAAGGTAATTTTGTTGGTTTAATTGTATCTTGTTTTAGTTCTGATAGTAATAATGTTAATAAAATTAATTTAGTTGCTTTTCAAACTAAAAAAGATAATTATAGTTTAGTTCCTCATTATATTAATATTGAATTTGTTAATGAAATTGAAATTTTTGGTAATTGCTGGTCTAATACTTCTAATAATGCTATTACCTTTAGTTCAATTTTGAAAAATTTACTTAATGAAGAAGAAGAACAATATCAAAAGGAAAATGAATTAATTGATGATGATGATTTTATTAATAAAATTTTATTACTTTCTAATAGACAAAGTTTACTTTGTAAAATTATACAAAATGTTTCTACACCTTATGTTAATAGTTTAGATTCAGAAATTGAGAATTTGAGGAATTATTTAGCTTATATTAGGGAAATTAATAATAAAATGAAAGATAATATTAGGAATTTTGAACAGTTTAATAAATTAGGTGAATAGTTTTTTTTAATTGAAAATTTTTTTTCGTATATAAAAAATTTCAAAAATAAATAATAAATATTTATTTGTTTATTTATATTAATTAAATTATATTTTTATTTATTTTTTTAAATTGAGGAAAAATTAAAAAATAATATTTATTATATTTTATATATTATAGTTTATAAATATGCTAAAAATATTTAAATAATTTTCTAAATAAAAATTTTCTTCATATTTTCCTTTACTAATTATCCTAACAAATTTAATTGTTAGATATGGAATGCTATTCATAATAGTAAATTTTTTTAATTTAATTTAAATTTATACAAATTAATTAATCATTATGATTTCCATTCAGGAAATAATAATATTTATAATAATATTATTATTCATAAAGACAATTTAATTATCAAAAGTAGACATAAAAGTTTTTTCAAAATCAATATTTAATTCAGGTAGAGAATCTAAATAAGCAAGTTCATTTTTTTCATTCATATTTGAATTATTATTAAACAAAAGGCCATTAATTTCTTTATTTATTTGTTCGTAAAATAAATAATTTGTTTCATTATTATTTCCCATTTTTTCAATAAAATTATTTTCATTTTGATAATTAAAAGATGATTTTCTATTAGAATATTCTTGATTAAATATATTATTTTCATTACAAATGTTACTATTACCTAAAATATAACTACAATTTTTTTCATTATTACTATATAAATTAAATAAATTATTTGAAAAATTACATAAAGTCAAATTAGAATTTGGTCTTGTAATAATATTATCATTACTATTAACATCATCTTTTTTTTTTTTTTTAAAACTCTCAAAATTAACATTAATATTAAATTTTTTCCCCATTTGCATTTGAATTCTTTTTAAATGTCTTTTATAATGAATTTCCATATTTCCTTTTTCAGCAAAGAATTTATTACATCCATCAATATGACATTTATAATTTTTTTCCCCAGTATGAGTTCTAATATGAGCTTTCAAAGTAGAAATTCTTCCAAATTTTTTTTCACAATATTTACATTGAAATTTCCTAATTTTTAAATGTTGAATTTCAATATGATCTTTTAAATGGCCATTTGTCTTATAAGTTTTAGAACATTTATCACATTTAAAAGGTCTTAACTCAGAATGAAATCTTTCATGAGTTTTTAAATTTCCTTTTTCATTAAAAGCTTTACCACAAAAATTACATATAAAAGGTTTTGATCCAGTATGAGTTCTATAATGAACTTGTAATCTACTTTTAATTGAATATTCTTTATTACAATTTGGAAAAGGACATTTAAATGGTTTTTGATTTTCATGTATTGTCATTATGTGATTTCTCAAATTCCCCATTGTTGAAAAAGATTTTTTACATAGGGAACAATAATTTTTTGGAATTGGATTTTCGGGTTTTGATATGAATACATTTGATGAATTCATTATTGTTTGGTTTTGGTCTTCTGTATTTAATTTTTGTGATATTTGATATGTTGTGTTTTCATTTTGATTAGATTTCATATTTTATTGTTTCTAAGTTAAGAATAAAAATTTTTTTATTTTTATAATTTATAGTAATCAAAATTTATATAGTTAAATATCCTAAAAAAATATAAAAATATCATTTTTTAAAAAAAAAATATAAAAATTCTAAAAATTAAATCAAAAAAAAAAAATAAAAAAAAAAATGACAGAAGAACTAACTTTAGAAAATATTCTCCAAGATGGTATTGGTACTCATATAACTCATATACCATTAAATGCTCATAACCAATCTTTAAAATCACTTCAAAACAAAAAAGGCAAAAACAACTTAATACAAAACTCCCGTATAAAATCAATAAAAAAATCCAAAAAATTATCAATAAAAAAAAAATTAAACCCCTTCTCTTCCCAAAAAAAAAAAAAAAAAA
>Ga0256407_10007809_pt1 | contig 15917 bp, 12 predicted proteins | sample RumenRJG_04DNA_FD_193489 | JGI IMG/M metagenome (GOLD analysis project Ga0256407, IMG submission 193489) | Bovine rumen microbial communities from Lethbridge, Alberta, Canada - RJG_04 | ecosystem: Host-associated > Mammals > Digestive system > Stomach > Rumen | place: Canada: Alberta...
AGACCTCCTTGTAATGGACTGTACAATCTCATTATAAAGAGGCTTTTCTTTTTACCAATAGTTTTGAAACTATACATTCTGGAGTGGAATGTGTAAATAATTACTCCACCCTAGAATTGATAGAACCTCTATTAGTAAGATAACTTTATGTTATAATATTCCAATTAAAGGAGATTTTCATATGAAAAAATTGTATGTTCTCGCATTAGGTACTTTGCTTAGTTTAACTGCATGTGGCAGTGTAGATTTTGCTGGTGGAAATCCTAATAATCCTGGAGGAAATAATCCTTATCCAAGTATTGACCCAACAAATCCTGGTGGTAATATTTCTAGCATTGACCCAGGTATTTATAGTTACAATCCTTATAATCCAAGTAATAACGGTGGCCAAGGACAAACTGATAGCGAAGATAAAGGAAATTCTAGAGTTGAACCAGCTCCAACACAAAGTGTAGTTCCAGTAGAGCCCAAAGAATCTGAAACTTTCTTAGAAGCCTTAACTAAAGTTAGAAGTAGCGCTCAAAAATCTATCGGAGAATTAAATGCCTTCACTTTAGATATGCATTTAGAAGGTTTAGTAAATACTGGTGTCTATCGTAAGACCACAGTAGAATACAACGATGGAAATGTTCAAACATCTCGTAAACAATGGGATTTAGAAACTGTTGATATTGATAATTTAGATATGTCTATATATTTAGATAATGCTTATGACGCTAATTTCTTAGGAGATTTAAAAGCAGCTATTTCTTTAGATACTCATGATACAGAATGCGGCGCTTCATTTGTTTCTTATTCTTATTACGGAAATGAACAACATATTCGTATGCAAGCAGAACCTGCTTTTGAAGGAGTTATTAATGCTTATTTAGATAACGGAAATATCTACGCAAGTGTTGATGGAGACGCAATTATCTCAATTGGATCAATTATCGATAATTTCATTCCTAATTTTTCTCAAAGCTATTCTTTAGAAGGTGCTATTCCAGTTAATGGAAAAACTTATATGCCTTTAAGAACTTTAGGTAGTTTATTTGGTTTAACCGATTTAGGCGGTATGACAATTGGAAATTATACTGATTTAGCAAAGAATTTTGAAGTTCCTCATTTTGATGAAGAAGAAGATTTACTTGAAGGAATCACTTTAATTGAAAATATGTTAAACGCAATGAATTATCATCTAAGTGATTTTATTGATTATCGTATTACTTCTAATCTAAATTCTTCATTAGATTTCTATATGACTTTTGGTCCTGAACAATATAATAGATTAATGAGTTCTCCATTAAGTAATGTTTTATCAATGTATGCTCCTGCGGAAGTTTTAGAAATCTTAAGCAGTGCAGATTTAACTTTAAAGTTAAATATCAATAGAAATGATTTAATTTCAAGCATAGAAGTTGATATTAGATCCTTAACAGTTAATGGACTTGACTACCATTACAAGAACACTTATCAAGGTTATGATCAACAAGGTGAATTAACCACTATAGTGACCGAAAAAGATTTAATGGATGTTGATATTCATGATCTCGTATTCAAAGTTGACTTATCATATGGTAGAAGAGGAGATGTGTTCCCTTCTTCTTACCAAGATTATGGTATGTTTGATTTAAACCAATTCATGCCTACAAAATAAGCAAAATTAAACAAATTAAGACTGTCCGAAGGGGCAGTTTTATTTTTGGAGGAATTATTTTACGATATTTTTTTAAAAAATACTTTTCATTTTATAACCTCGTGGTTAAAATATAATTACCTAGTGGTAGAAAGTGGTAAATAGTGGTAACACATGTTTTATGGTCAATTTGAAAACAAAATTGATGAGAAAAACCGTTTAATGATCCCTCGTAAAATGAGAGAAGATATTGGCGTTAAACTTTTTATCATGAAGGGCTATGAAGGTTCTTTATCGGTATATAAAGAAGAAGACTTCAAGGTTTTCTTTAAGAAACAGCAAGAACTTTCATACACAAATAGAGCATCTCGTGACTTCATAAGAGCCACCATTGGTAGCGCTAATGAAGTTGAGATCGATAAACTCGGCCGCATCCAAATCCCTACATATTTTGCTTCTAAATACAATTTAGGTAAGGAAGTCATCGTACTCGGAGCGGGCGATCACTTCGAAATTTGGAACAAAGATGCGTTCAATGATTATGAAAATAATCTTGATTCCAATTTCGAAAATGTGGCGGAAGGCCTATTCTTAAATAAATAATGGAGCACATCCCAGTATTATTTAACGAAGTCATCTCTAATTTAAGACTAAAGAGTGACGGGAAATATGTTGATCTTACTCTAGGAAGAGCTGGTCATAGTAGTGCAATTCTTGCTTCTTTATCTTCTAAAGGCCATTTATATGCCTTTGACCAAGATATAGAAGCCATAACTAAAAGCACAGAAACTCTATCTAAAATTAATCCACATTTTAGTATCTATCACACTAACTTCAGAAATATGAAAGATATTCTAAGTAGTGAAGGAGTATATGGACAAATAGATGGAATCTTAATGGACCTTGGTGTTTCTTCTCCTCAACTTGATGAGGATGAAAGAGGTTTCTCTTATAAAGCTGATGCCTCACTCGATATGAGAATGGATCAAAGAAATGATTTAACAGCCGCTAAAGTAGTGAATACTTATAGTTACGCTGAATTAGTCAAAGTCTTACGAGATTATGGTGATGAAAAATACGCTTCTAGCATTGCTAGTAACATCATAAAATCTCGTCCTATTACAACCACTTTGCAATTAGTGGATGTAATCAAACGTAGCAAACCTTCTAAAGAACTTAAAAAAGAAGGTCATCCTGCTAAACAAACATTTCAAGCCATTAGGATTGAAGTAAATGATGAATTAAATGCACTTAAAGAAACTCTTCGCGAGGCCACAGGTGCATTAGCTCCAGGAGGTAGATTACTCGTAATCTCATTCCATTCTGGAGAAGATAGAATCGTTAAATCTTATTTTAGAGATTTAACAATAATTGAAGGTAATAGAATAAATATCCCTACGGAAGAAGAAAAGGTCGAATTTACTCTCGTTACCAAAAAACCTATTGAAGCTTCTATAGAAGAATTAAAAGTCAACAATCGTTCTCATAGTGCTAAGCTTAGGATCATTGAAAAGAAAGGAGAAGTATTATGATGAAAGACAAATTATATAAGTATAATCACAAAAGATTCTACTATTTAGCTCGTAAATTACTCGTAGTCTTTTCCGTATGCGTTGGTTTAGGAACTGCAATCGCAGTACCTACAACAATAAATTACTTTTCTACTGAGACTCGTACCGGATTAGCAGAGACAAGTAAAGACAGTGAAGAAGCTAAAAATGATTCAGTAGATTCAAGCGTAGACCTCGAGGAATCATATAACAATTAATCCTTTAAACTAGAATTGATACACCTCCTCTAACTCACTTCTAGTTTAGAAATATGCCGTGGAAATCCACGGTTTTTTCTATGAATAATTTATCTAATTTTGTCTTTTCTAGATAGTGAGGACAAAATTAATCTCGCCACTTCTTTTATGAAAATATTAAATATTTTGTCTCTCTTTGTTGTAAAACGTTAATTTATAAATTAAAATATAGAGCGTATGGAAAAAGAAGTAGCAGCGATTGAACTTTGTTCAAAATCAATCAAGATTGTTATCGGTTATGTGTTAGATGGAAAAGTCCATGTAATCTACACTTTAACTAAAGAAGTTGGACAGCTTTTTAATCGCGGAAATTTAGAGGATCCAACCACTCTTAAGTCAGCTTTAGAAATGTTAACTTATATTGATGATCCTAGCGCTAAACTTCGTATTAATATCCAAGATGCTTTAATTGCAATCCCTCCTTTTGGAGTGGAAGTGTATCAAACTAAACCAGTAGTTCCTATTATTGGGGATGATGGAAAAGTAGGGGAATTTGATATTAAAAATGCATATCAACTAGTAAGAAAATCTAATTTACCACCAAACGCTGTTTTAGTGGATATTATTCCTTCTAGTTTCATTCTTGACCAAGGACAAAGTTATTCTTACCCTCCTTTAGGCCAAGCATCAAATTCACTCCAAATTTACGCTAAAATACATACTTTACCTCAAAATATTTACTATAACTATGTTAATCCAATAAAGGAAAGTGGAGTGAATATTAGAAGAACTATCGTCTCAAGCAGTGCTGCTATTGAACTATTAGCAAACTTCGGAGATGAATATCCTAGTGATTATTTCTTAGTTGATATTGGTAGTGAAGTTACTACTGTTTCTTTAGTGGGATATAAACAATTATATTGTTCTAGATTCTTCTCTTGGGGAGGAGATAATATCACTAAAGATATCGCTTTACAGTTTGATATTGATGAAACTGAAGCGGAGAAAATTAAAATGTTATATGGCTATGATAAACGTCAATTATCATTTGACGCGATTGTAGCTACAAGTGAAGAAAATGGTGATAAGATTCATCATCGTGTCTCTCACTTAAATAACTTGATTCAAAATCAACTTAATGTTTTTGCTAGAGAACTTAATAATGCTTTAACTTCTCTTTTAGAGAATTATCCAGATAATGAAAAATATCGTACTCTTCCAATGGTAATGATTGGAGGAGGTAGTTCATTATATGGACTAAAAGATTTCTTAAAAGATAAATTAGCAAATTCAGAAATATTAATTGCTACTCCTAACACTTTAGGAGCTAGAAACCCTAGCTATTTTAACTGCTTGGGAATGATTTTAATGAATTCAAAATATCCTAACGCTTATGACGACAGTCAAAAGAAGGTTGTGGATTTAACTCGTGAACCAAAAGAGGAGAAGAAATAATATGAATAACTATGATTTAGACAATTTCGAACCTGCCGCAAAGATCATTGTTATTGGTGTTGGTGGTGCGGGAAATAACGCAGTCAACAGAATGATTGATGATGAAATTCAAAATGTTGAATTCTATGTCGCTAACACTGATAAACAAGCTCTTTCAACTTCTAAAAGTTCAAACCGTATTATTTTAGGTAATGACATTACTAACGGTTTAGGTGCCGGAGGAAATCCAGAAGTAGGAAAAAAGGCCGCTGAAGCAAGCTCTGAAGAAATTCGAGAAATTGTCAAAGGCGCAAATATGGTTTTTATTGCAGCTGGTATGGGTGGAGGAACTGGTACTGGCGCCGCTCCTGTAGTTGCTTCTATTGCTAAAGAAGAAGGTGCTTTAGTTATTGCTATTGTTACTCGTCCATTCTCTTTTGAAGGTAAAACAAGATTCGTTAATTCAATTAGAGGACTTAATGAACTTAAAGAAAAAGTTGATTCTATCATCGTAGTTAGTAATGATAAATTACTTATGACTAGTGGTAACGCTCCTATTTCAGAAGCTTTCGACGCTAGTGATAAAGTGTTAGCTCAATCAGTTAAAACAGTAGTTAACCTAATTTTATTACCTGCTGTTATTAATCTTGATTTTGCTGATGTTAAATCAACTTTAACTAATTCCGGTGTTGCTTTAATTGGTTTTGGCATGGGTTCAGGACCAAATAGAGCAAAACAAGCAGCGGAAGATGCGACAAATTCACCTCTTCTTGAAGCAAGTATGAAAGGAGCAAAACGTGCAATTGTCGCCGTTACTTGTGGACCACAAGTCTCCTTATTAGACGCTCAAGAATGTGTTAATTTATTAACAAGATCTACAGGAAGTGAGATTGATGTTAAATTTGGTGTAGCGATTAACGATCAACTTAGCGATGAAATCCTTGTCAGTGTTATCGCTAGTGATTTTGAAAACGAAATCGAATTCTCAACTGATAATCCTAATCCTGCAGTCTCTCCTTTTACAAAATCAATCATAGTAGAAGAAGAAACAAAACCAGAAGAAGCTCCTATGGAAGGAACTTTATTCAATGAAAAGGAAGAAGAAATCACTAACGAAGATATTCTTCCAAATTTCTTAAAAGACATTTAATGTTTTTTGTTCCTAGAAGACAACGCCTATTAACCCCTCTTAAAAAAGCGACTTAGTGATGGTGAAAGACTAAGAAGAAGTTAATAAAGATATCCCTTCTAGTGTAGAAGACTGAACTAATAGTAAGCTTCCGTATAATCTAAACGTCATTAGATGAATGAAGGTGCTAGATATATAGTATCTAGAACTAAGGTGGTAACGCGCTAAAAAGAAAGCGTCCTTAGGTCGGCGCTTTTATTTTGTGGAGGTAGTTATGGAATATAAAGACACACTTTTAATGGGTAAAACCAACTTTGAAATGAGAGGTAACTTAAATCAAAAAGAACCTATTTTAGTCAAAGCTTGGCAAGAAGAAAACGTTTATGAACAAATGAATCTTAATCGTAAAGAAGCAAAAGAATTTGTTCTTCACGATGGCCCACCTTACGCTAACGGAGATATGCACTGTGGGCATATGCTTAACCGTATTCTTAAGGATTTTGTCATTCGTTATAAGAATATGGAAGGCTATAAAACTCCTTTTGTTTTTGGTTGGGATACACATGGTTTACCAATTGAAAACATGGTTACCAAAAGTGGAGTTAACCGTAAAACTACTCCGATTGTCGAATTTAGAGAAAAATGTGAAGCTTATGCTTTAAAACAAGTTGAAAAACAAAAAGAACAAATCCGTAGATTAGGACTTGTTGGTGATTTTGATCATCCTTATTGCACATTAATGAAAGAATATGAAGCTCAACAAATTCATAATTTCTCCATAATGGCTTTAAAAGGATATATCTATAAAGGATTAAAACCTGTCTACTGGTCTCCAAGTAGCGAAACCGCTCTAGCGGAAGCTGAAATTGAATACGCAGATGTTTTATCTCATTCAATTTATGTTGCTTTCCCTGTTAAAGACGGTAAAGGCATTATTGATAATGACGCTAGACTTGTGATATGGACTACCACTCCATGGACTTTACCTGCTAACTTAGCAATTTCAGCTCATCCTGATTTTGTTTATGGAGAATATGAAACTAATAAGGGTAAACTTGTTTTCTTAAAAGAATTTGAATCTTCTTTAAAAGAAGAACTTGATTTAGGTGAAGTTAAATTACTTAAAGAAATCAAAGGACAAGACTTAGAAGGAGTTATTTGTAAACATCCTTTCTATGATAGAGATTCTTTAGTAATTGTAGGAACTCACGTTACAAATGACGCCGGTACTGGACTTGTTCATACCGCTCCAGGACACGGTGTAGAAGACTATCAAGTTTGTTTGAAATATAAAGGCTTAGAACCTTATTGTCCAGTTGATGAAAAAGGTTATTTAATGAAAGGTGTAGGAGAAAGACTTGAAGGTTTATATTTTGAAGACGCTAATAAAGTAGTCTTAGAAATCTTAACTGAAAATAATGCTTTATTAAAACATACAACTTTCACTCATAGTTATCCTCATGACTGGAGAACAAATAAACCATTAATTTTTAGAGCTACTAATCAATGGTTCTGTTCAATTGAACCAATTAGAAATAAATTATTAGAACAAATCCATAACGTGAAATGGTACCCTTCTTGGGGAGAAACACGTATGGTTAATATGATTAAAGACAGAGGAGACTGGTGTATTTCTCGTCAAAGAGCCTGGGGTGTACCTATTCCTATCATTTATAACGAAGACGGAACTCCTATTATTGAAGAAAAAGTCTTTAATCATATTGAAAACTTATTTAGAGAACACGGAAGTAACATTTGGTATAAGCTAGACGCTAAAGATTTACTCCCAGAAGGATATAAAAACGAAGCCTCTCCTAATGGAAGATTCACAAAAGAGAACGATATTATGGACGTTTGGTTTGATAGTGGTTCTTCTTTTGCAGGCGTTTTACTTGAAAGAGGAACAAGCTTCCCAAGCGATTTATATTTAGAAGGTAGTGACCAATATAGGGGTTGGTTTAACTCCTCCTTAATCGTTTCTACTGCATGTTATGATAAAGCCCCATATAAGAGTGTTGTTTCTCATGGTTGGGTTTTAGATGAGCATGGTGAACAAATGCATAAATCTAAAGGAAACGGAGTTGATCCTACTAAGATTGCTAATATTTATGGAGCAGATATCCTTAGGCTTTGGGTCGCTACTGTTGGTTATCAACAAGATGTCCGTATTGGAGATAACATTGTTAAACAGGTTTCGGAACAATATCGTAAACTTAGAAATACATTAAAATTCATTTCTTGGAATTTAGCGGATTTTGACCCTTCATCAAAAGTTAATGAATACGCTTTAGTGGATCAATATATCTTAGAAAAGAACCAAGAAATTATAAATTTTGTCAGAGAGAAATTCTCTACTTACGACTTCGCAAGTGGAATGAGTGCTTTATTAACTTATATGAGTAGTGATTTATCAAGCTTCTATTTAGATATCGCTAAAGACACCTTATATTGTGAAGGTAAATCCTCATTAAGAAGAAGACAAGTCCAATCTGTTTTATACACTGTTGCAGAGTCTTTATTAAGATTACTCAACCCTGTTCTTCCTTTTACGATGGATGAATTTAATAAAAATTTACCTGGAGAAAGAAGTAAAAATGTTCAATATCTTTCTCTTCCAGAAGCTAGAGAAATCAACACTACTTTATTAAAAGAATATGAAGATATCCTTTCTTTAAGAGGAGATGTATTAAAAGCTTTAGAAGAAAGTAGAGGAAAACAAGTTATTCGTTCCTCTCAACAAGCTCATGTATTTGTTAATGTAAAAGAAACTTCATTAAAAGAATTAGTTAAAAAATTCTCTTTAGATGAACTCGCTAAATTATTTGTTGTCAGTGAAGTTACTTTATGTAATGACGAAGATGGATTACAATTAGACTTAAGCATAGTAAAAGTTATTCACCATGAAGGACACTTCTGTGAGAGATGTTGGAACTATGAAAGTGATGCTATTGAACAAGAAGATGGAACTTATTTATGCAAACGTTGTAACGAAGTAATTAAGGAGCTAAAAAATGAAAGATAAAATCGTATTTGGATTAAAGTGGTTTTTCAGGTCATTTATATGGCTTGGTATTTTGCTTTTAGTCATTGATATTGTTACTAAAAACGTTGTCATTGCTAATAAAGAATATATCACTTCATTACCTGATTCTCGTTTAGTGCTTATTCCAAATTTCTTAGCAATTACTTACACTGTTAATCGTAACGCCGCTTTTGGAGTAGGAGTTGGAAGCGATTTAGCTAATCGTATTGTTTATATTGTTATTGCAGTTTTAGCAATTGGTGCTCTTACCTTCTTGTATGTTAAAAAATTCAAGAAACTTAATTTATTCTATAGAGCATGTCTTAACCTTGTTATAGTTGGTGCTCTTGGTAATTTAATTGACCGTATCTTCTTTACTTCTTCTTATTTAGGAGTTATGGGAGAGCCAGGAGTTGTAGATTGGATTGATTTCTTTGGTATTTGGAAATTCGTCTTTAATATTGCAGACTGCTGTATTGTAATTGGCGTTATTATGCTTATCATCTATTTAATTGTTGATGAAGTTAAAACTAGCAAAAAGAAAAAGAAAGAATCTCTTTCTATTGAAATGGTAAAAGATAAAAAAGAAGCTTTAGAAAAAGAGAAACAAGAAGCTGTGATTGAAGAAGAAAAAACAGCAACAAAAGAATAAAATATCCAAGATTTAATAGGATTTTTTCGTGAAATACGTAGTTTTTGAAGAGAATGTTGGTTTAAGAATTGATAAAGTTCTTTCTTTATTATGCAAAGATAAAAGTAGAACTTATATTGCTAAACTTATCGAAGAAAACGAAGTAAAAGTAAATGGAAAAGTAGTAAAAGCAAGCTACAAAGTTTCCTTTAATGATGAGATAGAAATTAATATTCCTGAAGATAAACCTTTAGAAGTTAAAGCAGAAGATATTCCTTTAGATATTATTTATGAAGATCAAGATATTTTGATTATTAATAAACCTCAAGGGCTTGTCGTTCATCCCGCTCCTGGACATTATGAGCATACTTTAGTGAATGCTATTTTAAATCACTGCACAGATTTAAGCGGTATCAATGGGGTTATTAGACCTGGTATTGTCCATCGTATTGATAAAGATACAAGTGGGTTAATTTGTGTTGCTAAAAATGACGCTGCTCATAAAGCGTTAAGTGACCAATTAAAAGACCACACAATGAATAGAGAATATTATGCTTTGGTTAAAGGTGTAATCAAAGAAAACCATGGTGAAATAAATCTTCCAATAGGTCGTAGTAGAGATGACCGCAAAAAGATGGCAGTTAATAGAGAAAACGGAAAAGAAGCTATCACTTATTTTGATGTTATTAAAAGATTTAAAGAATATACATTAGTTACTTGTAAATTAGTAACAGGCAGAACTCATCAAATTAGAGTTCATATGTCTTACATTGGCCATCCAGTTGAAGGCGATCCTTTATACAATAAAAGAAACGCTACCCATTTATATGATAAAGGCCAATTATTAGTGGCTTATAAATTACATTTAATTCACCCAAGAACTAAAAAAGAGGTTTCTTTTGAAATCCCTCTTCCTCAATATTTTAAAGATATTATCGATAAATTAGATTAATTTCATGGAAATTACATCTTTATAATTAGCGAAGTTTCTCTTCGCTATTTTATTAAATTCCATAATTCCATGTTCTTGAATGAATCTTCTCGAGAATTCATTTACTTGTTTGCCAGCTCCTAAAGGAATAATTGTGTCATATTGTTTATTTAGTGCATCAACTTCTAATAAGAAAGCATATCTAGCAATAATACTTGCAGCGGCAACACTTGGATAAAGAGTTTCCCCTTTAGTTCTAAAAGAAATATCTTTGACAACCTTCTCATTAGGATCGTTCAAGTATTCATAATATTTGTTCTTGCTAACGAATTGATCAACGTATACTCCGATAGTTTCTGGGTGTTTTTGGTATAAATTATTTAAAGCACGATTATGTAATTTAGCTTTAATTGAATTTAAATTTTCTTTTTTAGCGATTAATTCGTTATATTTTTCATTACTTAGAGTTAATTTAGAATATTCGATTTTCTTAACTAAGGTTTCACCGATTTCTCTAATTTTATCATCAGTTAATTTCTTAGAATCTGTGACCCCTAATTCATTAAGTAAAGGAATATCTTTTTTCTTGATATAAGTAGCAACGACAATCATAGGTGCTAAGAAATCTCCGACTCCTACTTCGTCACTTCCGATTTGATCATCTAAATCAACCCAGTGATTATGATTAATAGTAGAAGACACTCTTGCTTTAACAGTAACTTTTGCGTTAGAAGACTTTTCTTTTAACTTAGCTTTAGTGGAAGAAACCTTTTCTTTAACATTGTTCTTAACGGTCTTAGCTTTAGTGGAAATCTTTACAGGGGTCTTTTCTTCTTCCCATAAAGAAGATTCTTCTTTAGCTCTTTCACCATTAAAAGTAATAGTCTTTTTAGGTTTGCTAGAAAGGTATGCAGTAATAATTACTTCATGAACTTTTGCGATATAGTCGATGTATTCGCCATTATTTCTACTAATTACATTTTTAGCGTAGAACTTCTTTATTTGAGCGTATTTCTTTTCATCTACTTTGATTGTAATAATGTCCATAGCCACATTATACTATCACTATTGTTTATATTAAGCAAATAATAATAAATACTATGTATTTAGCTAAATTGTATACAAAAAACAATGTTTGTATACATAAGCAAAAATATTAATAAAAATTAATATTGCTGTATAATGAGTTGTATGCAAAATGTCTACGAAACATTCGAATTTAACAAAATAAGAGAGTTTATTAACGAATACACAAAAACTGAAGTGGGCGCTAATAAAGTAAATAATCTTTTAATGTTAAAAAATTATGATGAAGTAAATAATGCATTAGAAGACTTAAAAGAAGTTACATCATTAATTATTCGATTTGGTACTTTTCCAATTCAGAATAGTGCAGATGCTTTTAAGTTAATTGAGATGGCTAAAAAAACAGGCATCTTAACTCCACATGATTTTTATATGATCGCTAATGATGTAGCAACAATGGCTGCAATTAGTGAATACATTAAAAAAATTGATGTTAGTTATCCTCGAATCCAAGAAAAAGCATCAAGATTTGCAGATTTATCAAGCTTAGAAAAAGAAATAAGAAGAATTATTACAACTTCATTAACTGTAGATGATAAGGCAAGCGTTAAACTAAGTGAGATTAGAAATGATTTAAGAAAAGCATATCGTCAACTTGAAACTAAAGGTGCTTCTTTAGCTTATCAATACGCTCAATATTTATCTGATGAAAACCCAACTATAAGAGATGGACATTTTGTTTTACCAGTTAAGACTGCTCAAAAATCTAAAGTCTTAGGCGCTATATATGATGTTAGTGATACTGGTAACACTACATTTATTGAACCTTTAGAAATCATTACACTTAACAACCAAATTACAGCTTTAAAAGTAGAAGAAGCTGATGAAATAAGAAGAATACTTAAACAGTTAACTAACTTAGTTTTATTACAAGAAGATGAAGTCTTAAGAAATAATGAAATTATTGGTGAACTTGATTTCTTACAAGCTAAGGGTCTATACGCTAAAGAGATTAATGCTGAGATAGCGGAGTTTACTTCTAAAGAGCAAATTCTTGAGTTAATTAATGCACGTCATCCATTATTGGATAAAAATAAAGTAGTTAGTAATTCATATTATTTTGATTCTATTAAAAGAATCGTGATTATTTCTGGTCCTAATGCTGGTGGTAAAACTGTTTCTTTAAAAACAGTAGGACTATTAGTTTTAATGAATCAATGTGGCTTAGCTTTACCAGTAAATAAAGCACGTCTATCATATTTTACCCATATTTATATTGATATTGGTGATAACCAATCTATCTCAGACAACCTTTCTACTTTCTCTGCACATATGTCTCATATCGGTGAAATTACCTCTTTAGCTAAAGGAAAAGATCTAGTGTTAATTGATGAACTTGGAACTGGTACAGATCCTAGAGAAGGAGAAGCAATTGCCTTAGGTGTTATTAACTCCTTAGTTAAAGCACATAGCTTCTGTTTTATTTCAAGTCACTTTTCTAGTTTAAAGGAATATGCTTTAACCCACCCTAACATAGAGAACTCTTCAATGATTTTTGATGAAGAGAACTTAATTCCTACTTATATTTTCAAAATGGGAGTACCTGGAAAAAGCTATGGTATTGAAGTAGCTTCTAGATATGGAATTAAGGAAGAAATTATTAAAGATGCTAAGAAACATTTAGAAAATTCAAGCTCATATAAAAATGATGAATTAATGAAGGTTTTGCAGAAAAAAGTAGAGAATGCATCAAAATTAGAAGCTTCTTTGAAAAAGCAAACTATTGAAGTTGAACAAGAAACTAAGCGTTTACAAGTAGATAGGAAAAACCTTGAAGAAAAACGGCAAAAACTCCTTTCTTCAGTTGAGGAAGAAAAAGAAGATTTAATCAATGAAACTAAAGAGAAAATTGATGAGGTAATTAAGGTACTTTCTCAAGGTGATATTAAACTACATGACGTAATTGAACTTAAGAAAAAAGTGGAAGAACTTGAAGCAAAAGAAGAAGTTGAAATCTTTAATGAAGATATTAAAATAAACGACACTGTTTCTGTACCTAGCCTTGATTTAGAAGGTATAGTTAAACGAATTAAAGATAATAAAGCCACTGTAGCTTCTACAAGTGGAATATCTTTGGAAATCGAACTTAATAGATTACATAAGATTAATAGAAATTTCTCAAAAGGTACTATTAAAACCAAGAACATTACCCAACTAGACTTAAGAAGTGTTCCTGTGGAATTAAATATTATTGGTTTACATGTAGATGAAGCGAAAGAAAAGTTAGTTAAATATTTAGATGATTGCCGTATGAAACATATGTCTAAAGTTAGAGTCATTCATGGATTTGGAAGCGGAGCCTTAAGAAGAATGGTACATGAATATCTTAAAACTCAAAAAGATCTCACTTTCACTTTGGCAGAAGGATATGAAGGTGGCGGAGGCGCTACTATAGTTAAATTCAATGACAGATAAATTAGAAACTTTAATCAAAAATCTTAAACATAAACCAGGCGTGTATCTAATGTATGACAAAGATAACGTCATTATTTACGTTGGAAAAGCTAAAGATTTACAAAAAAGAGTTAGTCAATATTTCTTAAGGCCGCAAAGCGGAAAAGTCCTAGCAATGGTCACACATGTAGATCATTTTGAAACTATTATTATGAATAACGAAAAAGAGGCATTTCTTTTAGAAATGAATTTAATTCATGAACATTTACCTCGTTATAATATCTTACTTAAAGATGATAGCCATTATCCTTATTTAGCGCTTAAAAAGAAAGGTGACCCAACTCTATCTATAAAAAGAAATAACAAAGATAAAAATTATTTATATTTTGGACCTTATCCTAATAGTGGTGCTGCTTTTAATATGGTGGATTTACTTAATAAAGTATTCCCATTACGAAAATGTAGAAACATCCCAGTATCTGCATGTTTATATTATCACTTAGGACAGTGTTTAGCCCCTTGTATTAATAAAATTAGCGATGACGTGTATGAAGAATTAAGAAATAATATCATTTCTTTTTTAAAAGGAGATAACGCTAAACAATACGCTGAAATAAAACAAAAAATGATAAAAGCTAGTGAAGAAATGAACTATGAATTAGCTAGTGAATATAAAAAGATATTAGATTCAATCGATCATATAAATACTTCTCAAACAGTGGAATCTAAAGATAAAACTAATAGAGATATCTTTGGTTATTCCACTAGAGAAGGATATATTTCCTTAGCTCTTATTTTATTTAGAAATGGTTTATTACTTGGTAAAGAAGTATGGGTAGTAGAGTCTTTTGGAGATATTGAAGAACAAGTGAGTGAATTAATATCTCAATATTATCAAACTCATCCTCTTCCTACAGAAATAATAGTTAATAGTGAAGTTATTACCGATAATCTTTCTTCGATATTAGACACTAATGTAGTGAGTGTTACTAAAGGTAAACTAAATGACTTAGTGTTGACTTGTATTGATAACGCTAATAATGCATTAGATGAGTATTTCTTATCCGCCAAGGTAGATCAAGATAAGCTCTCTTTATTAGAAGAATTAGGGAGAATCACAGGGATTTCTACGCCATATCATATAGAATTATTTGATAATTCTCATATTCAAGGTAGTGATGCAGTTGGCGCTATGGTAGCTTTTATTAATGGTGAACCATGTAAAAAACTTTATCGTAAATTCAATATTGAACATGAAGAAAAACGCGATGATATAACTAGTATGAAGGAAGTAACTTTCCGTCATTATTCTAGACTTAAAGCGGATAACAAGAAATTACCTGATTTAATTTTAGTGGATGGAGGATTAATCCAAATAGAAGCCGCAAAAGAAAGTCTAGATAAATTAGAACTTAATATAAATTTATTAGGCTTATTTAAGAATGAAAAACATCAAACAAGTGGATTAATGGATGCTAATGGTAATATTTATCCAATAGAAAATAAAAATCTATTCTTCTTATTAACTAGAATGCAAGATGAGATCCATCGTTTTGCTATCTCTTTCCATAGAAATAAAAGAAATAAGAGAATGACTGAAAGTATTTTAGATAACATTAAAGGCCTAGGCTCAAGAAGAATTCAAATGATAAAGAAAGCTTATCCTGATATTCAAGATCTTAAAGAAGCTAGTGTAGAGCAACTCTCCCAGATTCTTCCAAAAGAAGTTGCACAGTCTTTATTTGATAAATTACACAATAGTTAAACTTGATCTATCTTTAGATAAATGAGGAAAATATTTGCCAAAATTATATTCTTGGTTTAATATACATATGTTGCGCTTGTAGCTCAGCCGGATAGAGCAACAGCCTTCTAAGCTGTGGGTCAGGCGTTCGAGTCGCCTCAAGCGCGCCAAACAAGCAAAT
>Ga0256407_10007811_pt1 | contig 15913 bp, 11 predicted proteins | sample RumenRJG_04DNA_FD_193489 | JGI IMG/M metagenome (GOLD analysis project Ga0256407, IMG submission 193489) | Bovine rumen microbial communities from Lethbridge, Alberta, Canada - RJG_04 | ecosystem: Host-associated > Mammals > Digestive system > Stomach > Rumen | place: Canada: Alberta...
TTATTTTTAATTTTTTTTATTTTTTTATTGTTAAAAAAAAAAAAATAAAGTTTTTAAATTAAATTTTTTTTAAAAAAATTATACATTTTTATTTATAAAATATAACATATTTCAACCTTAAATATATTATAATTTATAAAAATGAATATTAATTTTTTCCAAAATCATATAAATAATTTACACTTTTTATAGTATAATCTTTTATTTCTTGTTTGAATAATTTTTCATATGAAAGATTTGAAGTTAATTTCGGAGTTAATTCAAATTCTTCATTACCTTCTTTTCTTAATTGAATATTTTCTTTAACGAAGCTTTTTTCAGTTATTTTTTCTTTATTTTTTTCAATTTGAAAAAAAATATTTTTATTTGTTGGCTTTATTGAAAAATTGAAATTTCTATGAGATGCAAATTTTTCAATTCTTTTTATGTTTTTAAATATATTATTAAAATTTGAAACATTATAATATAATTTTTCTAAAGGAGATTTATATTTTAAATTAATTTTTTTTTTACAATTTTTCATTGAATTATTTTGACGGGAATTATATAAAGATTTATTTAATTCTTTTAATTTTTGTTTTTCTCTTTGAATAATTAATTTATTTTTAATAATTTTTTTTTTTTCATTTTTATTTTTTAAATATGATAAGTCATTAACATATTCATTATTACTATCAGGTCTAGTATTCATATATATTACTTTTTTTTTGTTTTCTGAAGAATTACTTATTGTTGGTTTACAAATTTTAAAAAAATTATCAATTTTTTCCATATTATTAAAAGTATCTTTAACATTTTTTAAATCTTTTGAATAATTTCTAATTTCTTTTTTTAAATTTCTTTTTTTCTTTTTTTCATAATCTTTTTGTTTTATAATTAAATTTCTAATTCCAATTTCTTGTAATATATTATTATTTGAATTATTTAAAACATCGCCATTTCTTTTAAATGAAATTTCATCTCTCATTTTATTTAAAAAATTTAATGAATTTATTATACTATTTTTTTTTCCTAAACCATAAATTATATATCTATCTAAATCTGATTGATTAACTAATAAAATATTATTTGTAAAAATATTATGATCTTTTGATAAATTTGGTAAATGTGAATAACCTTTATTATAATATTCTCCTTTTATTTCTGAAAATGTATCATTTAATTCATTTTTTTTTAAATTCATTTCTTGAATTTTATTAAATTTTTTTGTAAAAATATCATTTTCTTTTTTTAAAGGTGAAATTTCTATATCATAATTTTTTTGTTCTTTATTCACATCAAAATATATTTCTTGAAATGAATTTATTTTATTTATAAAATGTATTTGTTTATCATCTTTTATATTTTCAGTACTAATTAATTTTGGTTTGATATTACTTAGGAAATCATATCTAATTTTTTTCCCTTTTTCCAAAATTTTCCCTATAATTGGATTTTTTTTTATTTCTATTTGTGATATTTTTTCTTTTAATAAATTCCCTAATAATTGTCTTTTTATTAATTTTTTATTGATTAAAAAACTATTACTTCTTTTCATTTTATTTAATAATTTTTAAAAAAAATTATATTTCCATTTTATAAGAATATTATATTATTTATTATAATAATTAATTCCTAAATTAATTAACACAAAAGTAATAAAACATAAAAATGTATGATTGATGTCTGATAAAATACTTTTTCCCATTGGATATGATGCCTGATGTCCTAATATAATCGATAATATGAGTATCAATAAATATCGACTAATAATTTGATTCCATAATAGCTTTAAATAAATGATTAATATTACTGTAAAAGAATGAGTTGTAATTATATATAAGAAAAATTCTGATAGATAATTATTTATTTTTTCATCATTTTCTTCCAAATTTTCAATTTTGCCTATCTTTACCCAAATATATAAATTTTCATATTGATGAAGGAATCCTAGATAAGAAAAAAATGAAAACAAAAATAATATTGTTCCAGGGAAAAAGAATTTTAAATTCAATATATTGAATCCAAAATATTTTAATAAAATTGTTCCAAATAAAATACTAAGATTGATCAATAAAATCATTAAAAAAATTAGTATTCTTTTTTCCATTATTTATAAATAGTTTATAATAAAATAAAATATAAATTACTAATCTAAATAAGAATAGATAAAAAGATAAATATTAAAATATTATTTATTTTCAAATTAATAGAATTTAACACTTTTTCCATACAAGGTTCACTATTATAAAAAAGATGTCCATTATTTAATTTATTATTCAATTTTTTAATCAAATCATCTTTACTTGATTTTAAATAGCAATTATATCTATTTTCAGTATGACACTTATTATCATATTTACTTTTTAAATATTCAAAATAATTATTCCAATCATTTTCAAAATAATCATGAAATTTAGGGCAATAACCTTGTCCAATATTATTATAACCACATTCACAATTTTTTTTAAAAAGTCCATAAGAATAAGGAATAATTGAATAAACACATTCTCCATTTCTATCACATTTAATATATTCATCATCTCTTCCTTTAACTTGATCAATTAATTTAATACAAACACCATCTGAATTTATTATATTATATTTACAATATTTTTCTCTATTTTTTTCATTTTTAGGAGGAATTTTCCCTTCTGATAAACCAAATAATACATCTTGACATTTATTTTCATAACATAATAAATTATTTTTACAATCAGTTGATAAAGTACAATAATTTCCTTTTGAATTTTGTTCTTTACATTTTCCTGATGAAATATCACAATATAAACCAACTATGCATTCATCATTTGAATTACATTTTTCTTCTTTTTTTAATCCTGTACATTTATTATTATCACATTTATGAAAAATATCTGATATTGATTTTATTGGATATATGCAATCACTATCTAAATTACAATCTTCTCCAGGATATCTTTTTAAATTATCTTTTATAAATGACATACATTTTGCATTTTGGTCTTTTTCTTCATAGAAAAATTCATTTGGTTTTTTATCATTTAAATAACAATAATTATCTTTAGCACAAACATCAGCAACTTCTACATTAATATTTGATTGATTTTCAAATTTTGATGAAGCACAATAATTATTTGGTATTAATGGTACACATTTATATTTAGCACATTTTTTTTCATCTTTTTTTGGTTCTACATCATAATCAAAATCTGGTAATTCAATATTAATAACACATACTGGAGAATTGTATAATTTATAATTTAAATTTGCCCAATATTTTGCATTTATTAATTTATGAATTTGTTCTATTGTTTCTTTTTTATTTTCTATTATATCTTTTATACAACCATTTGAATTTCTTTCATCATGGTGACAATTTTTATTATTTAAACGATATTTTTTTAATAAATTTATATATTTTGTATAATTTGAATTTCCTGAACCTAATAAACAATATTTTTTACCTAATTCATTATAACCACATAAACAATTATCCTTTTTTTTTATTATATTTCCATTTGTATCTATATATTCACATATATCATTACATTCTTCTAATTCATTTTGTAAAGTTAATGTTTTACAAACTCCATTTTCATCAGAAAAACCACTTTGACATAATGATAATTCAGGACTTAATGAAATTCCAATTGACTCACCTTCATTTAATGAAAAATATTTTATACATTTATTGTTTAAACAACCATAATCTAAATCACATTCTGAGTCATCATAACATTTATTTTCTTTATCATTTTCTTTAATTGGATTTGTGCATATTTTATAATTTGAATCATTATTTTCTTTTCTACAAACATTTCCATATTCACAATCTGAAGTTAAATTACATTTATTTCCTTCTTTTATTCCTTCACAAATATTATTTATACATTTATTACTAAAACATTCTGTGTTATTATTACATTGTAATCCTGGATATTTTTTTTGAATTAATTTTATATTCTCACAATATGTTTTATCTATTGGCTCTTCTGATATTATTTGACATATTTTTTCTTTGGGACATAATTGAAATATTGATGTGTCATTTTTTGGGAGAATACATACATTTTCTTCTATTATTTCATCGCATTTTACTTTTTGACATTGTTGATTTACTGAATTTGATATTAAAGTTATTATTATTATGAATATTAATGTTTTCATTTTTACTTTTTTAGTAAATAAATAATTAAAAATTTAAATGTTAAGAATTAATAAATATTTAATTATATATATTAATATTTTTTTATTTTTAAAAATTATTTAATTTATTTTATTCTAGTTTAATATTTGAGGTATATTTGATTATTAATAATATATTTAATATTAATAATAAGCACCCAAAACTTATTAATTGTTTAATTAATTAATTTAATGGTGAACTAAAATATTCTTGTAATAATTGTCCGGCAATTTTCTCAATATTTTTATTTTTTTTTTCTATATATATTTTACTTAATAATTCACTTATTCCATAATTTTCAAATTGCCTTTTATAAAGATCATTTGAATTATCTCTTTTTAATATAGAAATAATTGAGTCCAGAGCAATTTCCAATATTTTAACATCATAATTTTTTGATATAATTTCCATAATAATTCCAATTATTTTTTTTTGATATAAAATATAAATCATTTCATCACTTGAATTAAGTAATAATGAACTTATACATAATAAAGATGAATGGACCACACTAGTTATATAACTTTTTGATAATTCTAATATTTTATTTATAATTCCATTATCTAATAATATTTTTTTTATTTCTTTATTTTCATCATTAACATAATTATTCAATAAATATAAAGTTGATATTTGAAATTTAATTAATTGACTATTTAATCCTCTTAAAATAAATTCAGTTAAATTATATTTTTTAATAATTAATAAATTTATTTCATCATTTATAGAAGAAATATCACATAAAATTCTACAAATAATTTCAAAATATTTTGAAGGAAGTGATAAAATATAATTAAAGAAATTATCTTTAGATAAAATATAATTTATCACTTTTTTATTTTCAACATTACATAAATATGACATTCCTAAAAGACAATAATGAGTCATTTGTTCATAAATAATATTCTCACAGAAAAAATTAATTCCCCATATAAAAAAATCAATATTTTCTTTAAAATAATAATTTATTTGAATATTATTCATAAAACAAGCAAAAAACCAAACATAATATTCTCTTTTTTTATCACCAATTAAAGTACTATCATATAATTTTTTAATAACTTCTACCATTTTAGTTTCATAAAATAATTTTTGAATTTTATAATTTCCACAAGATAAATTTCCAAAAATTGTAATTAGATCAAATATAATTGTATCATTATTTATGTATTTATTTAATAATTGATTATATAAATTCAAAAATGGTATTTCACTAAAAAAATAACAAATTTCTATTTTACAAAAAAATGTTATATTTATTATAATTGTTAAAACCTCATTTACTAAAATAATATCATCAATATATTTTTTAAGTAAAGAAAATAAATGTTTTGGAATATTTGATTGAAGTAAAGTTGTATCATCTGATTTAAATTGAATTTTTTGTAAATATAATATAGCGAAATATATATTATCTTTTTTATTATCATTTGTTAAAATTCTGTCACATCCATCTAATGTTTCTTTTAATGATTGAAATGATAATTTTTTATATTCTTCATTTATATTTAATAATTTTGCATTTATTTTATATTTTGATATATTTTCATATTCTTCTAAATTATTCATTCTTCTTTTTAAATAATTATTTTCTAATTTTTTTTTCCTTAATGATAAACTATGATTTTCCCTTTCATTTGAAATATCTAATTTTTGTGAATAAAAATTTTTCCTTTCTTCAATTCTATTATCCATTTAAATTAATTTAAAATTTAATTTAAAACTTAAATATAAAAAAAAAATAAATTTAAAAATCCAAAAAAATTAATAAAATATTATATAAAAATTATATAAAAATGGAAGGATTACAAAACTCAACAAATTTAAATTCTCAACAAACATATCAAGACATTCAAAATGATTATAAACAAATATTAAAAACAAACCCATCTTTAGATGAAATAGTAAAATTAAATAAAATATAATATTATAGAATTTCACAGGAGAATCAGGAGATTCAAATGATTATATAAATTCATATAATTACTATATTTATTATAATTCAATGAAATCAAAAAATGAAAACCTTCCTAAACCAACTTATAAAGCAAATAATTCAAATCAAGATTTTGATTTTATGGTTCAAGATAATAATAATAATATTAATACTAATAATTTAACTGATATGATGAATAATTTAAGTCTTGAACAAAATAATTCTAATGTTGGAAATAATTTTTCATCTTTTAATAATAATTCTAATAATATTGGTAATAATTGGAATGATGAAAAAATGGATTCTATTTTTAATAATCAAGATAATAAAATTCAAAAAAAAAATAAAAAAAATAATAAGAAAAATCAAGTTAATAATCCTTTAAATTATTATATGAATATAAATGGAATAGGAATGAATAATTTTAATGAAAATAATATGAATATTATACAAAATGATTTTGAAAATAATAATATAATGTCACAAGGAATGTTTGATAATTTACTTCAACAAAATCAAGGAATGAATTTTAATAATCCAAACTTATTTAATAATTACTATGGAAATAATATGGGAAATAATTATAAAGGAATGAATAATATGAATAATATAAATAATATGAATAATTTTAATTATATGAATATGAATTATCCATATGATATAGGAATTAATAATTTAAATAATATGAATATTGGATTAAATAATATAGGATTAAATATGATGGGAATGGATTTAATGAATATGGGAAATAAACAAAAAAAAAATTCAAAAATGATACAATCAGATATAAACCTTAATTTTAACAATCCATATATAATGAATAATATATTAGGAATAAATAATCAAAAACAAGAAATTTCATTAATTAAAAAAGAACAAATCCAAGAACCAACCTTAGAAGAAATAATAGAAAAAACAATAGAATATTGTAAAGATCATTCAGGTAGTAGATGCATACAGAAAAAATATGAAGAATGTTCTGAAGAAGATAGAGAAAGAATTTTTGAAAAAATCCAACCTGAAATATTATCATTAACAAAAGATGTTTTTGGTAATTATGCAATACAAAAAATTTTAGAATTCAAAAATGAAAAAAGAAATATAATAATATTTGAGTCATTAAAAGGAAAATATTTTGAATTATCACTTCATATGTATGCATGTAGAGTAATACAAAAAATTTTGGAAGTATTACCAAATGAATATGTTAATGAAATTTCAAATGAATTAAAAAAAAATTATATGAAATTTATTGAAGATCAAAATGGAAACCATGTAATACAAAAATTAATAGAAAAATTAAATGAAGATCAATTAAGTGAACTTCTATATGTTATAATTCAATATGTATATAATTTATGTATTCATCAATATGGTTGTAGAGTTATTCAAAAAATTTTTGATTTTTGTAATGAAAATGATAAAAATAAAATTTTAAATGAAATAAATAAAAATATTATTGATTTTTCCTTTGATCAATATGGTAATTATGTAATTCAACATATAATTGAGAATTTAAAAGGGGAAAAATGTTCTGATATTTATAATTCTTTACAAGGAAAAATTTTTGATATGTCAATACATAAATTCGCATCCAATGTAATTGAAAAATGTTTACTTAATGGAACAAAGGAACAAAGAGATTTAATTATAAATGAAATTTTATCAAAAGATGATTCTTTAAATGATTCTTTGTTACCTTTGGTTAAAGATAAATTTGGGAATTATGTTGTTCAAAAAATGATTGAATATTCTTCTCAAGAAACTAAAGAAATTATTATTAAAAGAATTATAAATTCTCAAACTTTAAAAAAAAGAGATGGATTTAGTAAACATGTTATTAATTTTATTGAAAAAACTGGTTTAAATATTTTAAATAATACACAAAATCAAAATGAAATGATTAATTCTGATAATTTTATGAATAATAATTATAATCATGAACAGTCTAATAATTAAAATGATATAAATATTTCTAAAAGTTACTTTATGTGAATAATCATTATGTAAAAAAATGAATATGAAAAAAATTTATAAAAAAATAATATTTTAAAAAAGAATTTTAATAAATTTTTTATTTATAAAAAAATATATTTTTTAATTTTTTTAAAACAAATTAAATTTATTTTTAAAAATTAAAAAAATATTGTAATAAAATATTAATGAAAGACCCAAAAACAAAAAAATCCCAAGATTCATTAATAAATAATAATGAACAAAGAGAATCAAATCGAAGTGATATATCAGCAAACACAAACTTAAAAGTTTTCAATGGTTTTATAGGTAATGATGATTTTATAACAAAATTAAAACAAAAAAATCAAAATATAAAAAAAGAAGATGAAGAATATATACAAAACCAAAATGAAAAAGAAAAAAATATAGAAAACAATGAAAAAGAAAATTCAAATCCCGAAAATCCAAAAAATCAATTTTTCCTAAGTTCCCTTCCAAAAAAAGATACAAACAACATAAATCGTAATAAAAACATAATGATAGACATTTTATCATTTGGAAATGGGAATTTACTAAATAATAAATCAAATGATAATTCATCTCAAAATTCTCAAAATGGAGCAGAGCAACCACAAACAGAAAAAAATAATTTAAATATTTCAAATAATTCATCTCATAGTTCATCAATTGATAAAAAATCAAATAATAATTCATTTGAAAATAATGATAATAATAATAATATTAATAGTATAATTCCACCTGGTGCGTTTATGACAACTGAAGGAATTTTAAATATGAATAATGATGCTAGTTCTAGTAATAGTAATTCTCAAAATAATTCTCCTCATGAAAATGTTTTTTCTAAAATGAGACATGAGGAAGAAAATTTTAAAGAAAAAAATGAAAATAAAAATTTAAATTTAGATAATAAAAATTCTTTTAGTGATGTTTTTTATCGATCTTTTAATAATGTTGTTGATTGTTTTACTGTTGCTACTATTGAAAAAGGAGTTGCTTTACTTGTTTCTAATGATGATTGTATTTTTACTTTACCTACTTTTTTATTACCCAAAGGAGTTAAAGTTGGAAATGTTTACAAATTTGCTATTGATGAAAATGAGAAAAAAGATGAAATTGATAAAGAAATTCAACAAATGCAACAAAAATTTATTTTGTTTGGAAAAAAAAAAGAAAAAGATGGAATAAATAAATAATGGTATTTGATGTATTTTTTATTTTATTTTTCTATTTGTTAATTTTTTTAAATAATATTATTATAGATAAAAATTTTATTTTTATTTTAAATTTTTTTTTAAAAAAATTTAAAAAAAAATATATTATAATAAAAATATTTGAAATTATATATTCATGCTCAATAATATTGTATTTAATAAATAAATAAATGATATAAAATAAACAAATATCATAAATAATATTTTATTTACTAGTCTTTCTCCTTTTTCTAATAGGTGTAGGTGGTCTTTTTTTAATATAATCCTCTTTTTCAATCCACTTAACTTTCAAAGTCGAAATAGGATAAATTAAATGAGGAATAATTTCAAAATTATTAGTAATTAAAAGCATTCCACCTGCATTTTTATGTCTTTTACAATAATCAGTAGCAGAAAAAACAGTAATTAATTTCCCAGCAGAAAACCTTTCAAAACCATCAGGAACACATTCATGAGCTCTAATAATCATATGAACTCTATTTTTATTTAAAAAATTTTCAACAATATCAGGACCAAATTTAACAATATTACCATAAGATTTACTATCTCTAATAACATTAGGTTGAATACCTTTTTCATTATCATTATCAGTAGGATCACTCCATAAAATATCCATTATAATTTGATCTTCTTTTGTTAATGCTTCATGAATTACTGGAAGTGGTCTTTGCATTTTTTCAACATCTGATATATCTGTAAAACAACTTCCTATACCACCATGAACACATACTATTTCATTTTCTACTATTGCTACTAATGGTAAATATTCAAAAAATTCATTTATTATTTTAAATACATTTAATTCATCACATAAACCATCATCACTTAAACGATATTCACATTCTTCATAAAAACCAAAAGTGGAATTTATTAAATGATCTTCATGATTTCCTCTTAATAAATGAATTTTATCTGGATATTTAATTTTTAAAGCCATTAATAAACATATTGTTTCCAAAGAATAAATTCCTCTATCAACATAATCACCAAGGAATAAATAATCAATTGAATTAATATCACCTCTTGATGGATTTTCTGATGGTTCACCCCATAATTCAAAAAATCTCATTAAATCATCATATTGACCATGAATATCACCAAAGACTTTTATTGGAGTATTTAATCGTAATACTATTGGTTGAGATGCTACTACTTCTTGACATGCTTTTGTTAATGCTATTATATGTTCTCTTCTAAATTTAAATTTTGATATTCCTGTTTCTGTTTTTTGCATATTTTTCCAAGCATTTGGTTTAAGTAAACTTTCTATGAAATTTTCATATAATTCGAAATTTTCTTTTGCTGATGTGTTTATTAATTGAAATTTATTTTTTTCATCTAATGAAACTTTTTTTACTTCATTTTGAACATGGATATTATGATAAGAAAGATAACTTAATGATAAAGCTTCTTTTGATTTTGGTTCATCTGTTTTTATATCATCTGTTGAAATATTTGGTGTTGGATTTTCACTATTATCGATACTTGAATCATCACTTATTGAAATACAACTTAAATCTGCTTTATTTAATATAATTGGTTTAATTTTAATTTTTGTAAAATTACAATTACCATCAAATAATGTAGAAGTAGAAGTCATTTCTTTATTAGACATTTTAACATAATTTTGTTCTTCATTATTATTATTATCATCTTCATTATTTATTTCATCCAAAGTCTTTTTAACATTACTTAAATTTAATTCACCTTGTTCAGAATATTTCTTATCTTTTTGAGTAAATAATTCCTGTTCACATAACATTTGCATATCAAAAGAAACTAAATCAGAACAAGCTTTTTCATTATATTTCTTCATATCACAGCCACCATGTAAAAAAGCCAATTTATCAAGTGTAAAAGCAGCATTTCTAAATTTCCCAAAAGAAAAAATATTATACCATTCATGAGTAATAGAATCATATACATTAAGAGGTAAACCCTTTAAATAAAATTCTGTATTTTCACTTCTACCACCAATAACAATCATAAATTGTTTATAAAAAACAACAGAATGTTGAAATCTTTTAATAGCACCACCATTTCCTTTCTTAGGAGCAATAATCCATTCCCAATTACCATTTCTATGTTTTCTCAATCCCCAACAATCATTCAAAGCTTTTTTATTAATATTCCTCCCTCCAAATAATATAATCATACCTTTAGCTTTACCTGCTTTAATAATTCCCATAGTATGATATAATCTTGGTTCAGGTATCATTTCTTCTGGTTGATTATAATTTACTTGTTCCCATTTAATTATTGGATTAGAAAATAAATATGAATATTCAATTTTACATAACCAAATTCGATTTGATAAATGATTTTTTTCTCTTAAAACACCACCAAATAATAATAAATATGGTTTATAATAAATCATAGTATGACCATATCTTTGAGGAGGTTTATTACTATTTTTCTCACAATTTAAAATTGACCATTTTGGATTTTTCATATCTCTCAATTCTAATAAATATAATTCACTAGAAGCAAAACCTGAATTTTTTTTAGCACCTCCGAAAACAATTAAATTACTTCTAGAAATACATAAAGCTGAATGTGCTGCACGAGGACTTGGAATTGAACCAGAAGCTTAATACTATTTTATAAATTATTAAATTACTATTTAATTTTCTCCATGTTTTTCCTAATATATCATATATTAAAGAATCATTATATAATTCATTTATTGTTGTTGCACCTCCGAATAAAATTACTTCATTTGCATTTACTATAAAAAAATTTTTTTTATTTAATTATTTTTTACTTAGGGTTAATGTGTGACCAAAACGACTCACTTCTGTTATTTCTTTTTCTTCTTGGAGATTGTTTTGATTTTCTTCTTGAGAATCTGTGTCGGAGGTTTGGCTACTTTCTCCTTTTTTGTTTTTTATTTCTGACATTAAAGTTAGGTTTGTGATATTTTCCATTTTTTTGAAATTTTTTATTTTTTTTAGAACTTTTTAAATTTTATAGAATTGTTTTAAATATATTTTTTAAAATAAATTATTTTTTTTTCAAAATTTTTTTATTTTTCCCTATCTTTTTACTATATTTATTGTTTATTACTTCATCTTTTTATTAAATGAAATTATTTTTTATTGTTTAATTTCAATTAGAGATTTATTTATATTTAGAATTTTATTTTTTTTTGTATTTCAAGAGAAGAATTATAAAAATGGAAGAAATATCAACATATAAAGATACAAATTTAAATAATCAACCTTGTAATATGTGTCTTCAATTTCATAATAATTATGTAATATTTACATGTAAACATAAAATATGTTTAAAATGTTTTTATAAAATATTAATTAGATCATATATAAAGGATATTTCAATAAATAACGAAATTCAAATAATATGTGTATGTAATAAAGGAAATTTAAAAATGGATTTAAATTCTATTTATAATGATTTAAATGAATTATTTAAGGAAAATAATAAAAATAATAAAGAAATAAATAGTAAATTTGAAGAAAAATGTGAATCACATCCTATGAATAATATAACTGATTTTTGCTTAGATTGTAGAGAATATATTTGTGATAAATGTAAAAAGAATAATTTTCATTATGAACATAATATTCAAAATATAAATGATTATATTAAAAATATTAAAGATAAAATAAATAAATTACCAGAACTTACAAATTATTTAAATGAATATGAGAATATTTTAAATAATTATTATGAGGATTATTTAAATGATATTAATTTAAAAATTGAAAATTTAATAAATGAAATTGAGAATTATAAAAATTACTCATTAACTTTAATAAAAAATAAAATAGATTCTAAAATTTTACCAATGAAAATATGCCTTTTACTATATAAATATTATAATAATGAAATACAAGAATCATCAAATGATATTCATCAACTTCTTTTTTTATTAAATACAAAAATTACAATTCCAGAAATTAATTATCAAATAAATAAAACTGAAAATGACATTGATAATTTAATAAAATCAATATATAATTTACATTTAGATAAAAGAATAAATGTGAAATTAAATAATAAATTTTCCACTTTTAAAAATTTTCAAAATTTAGAAAATTCACATAATAAAGATATAAATTGTTTAAGTAAAATAACAGGTAATAAAATAGTATCAGGTGACTCAGAAGGATATATTAAAATATGGAAAATTTCAGGCAAAGGAATTTTTAATATTCAATCTGAAAAATCACATGAAAATCAAGTTCAATCAATTATAGGTTTAAATAAAAAAAAATTTGCAAGTTGTTCTGGTTCAGAAAATTTTATTTTAATATGGAAAGAAAATAAAGAAAATAATAATTATCAAATTATACAAAAAATTGATTTAATAAACAAAATATGTTTAGTTTTAAGTAAATTAAATGATAATAATTCTTTATTAATTACTTTAAATGATAATAAAATTTATATATTTAAAGAAGATGATAATAATAATTATATACAAGATAAAATTATTGGTTCTCATGAAGGAACAATTAATTGTTTAATTCAATTAAAAAATAATTTAATTGTTTCTGGTTCAGATGATAACAATATAATAATATGGAATGAAAAAAAAAGACAAAATATATTAAAAAGTCATAAAGATTCAATTAATGTAATAATTGAAATTGATAATGAAAATTTTTGTTCTGGAAGTTCTGACAATAATATTATAATATGGAAAAAAAATTCATCTTCAAAATATGAAAATTATTTAATTTTAAAAGGTCATACAAATTCAATTAAATGTTTAGCTTATTTAAAAGATAAAAGAATTATTTCTGGAAGTGTTGATACTACTATTAAAGTTTGGTTATTATCTAGAGAAGGTTATATTTGTTCTTTTACTATTGAAGAACATAATTCTTGTATTTCTGGTTTAATTGGTATTAATGATGATTTATTTATTTCCAGTTCTTATGATAAAAGTATTAAAGTTTGGGTTGGTAATTAATGATAAATTGTTATTGTATTAAAATTTATTTTTATTTAATTCTTATTTTTTTTTAGATAAAATAAATTTAATTTTATTTATATTATTATATTAATATATGAAAAAATATTAAAATTTAATATGATATATTTGAAAACTATATTTATAAAAATAAATAATTAATTAAAAATAAATTTTCCAAAATTGAGGGTAAAATTATTCACTTACAATTTAAATTATTGATAATTGATAAATATTTATGATATACAAAAAAATTTATTAATACTTATACCACTTCTGTTAAAAATGGTAAATTAAATTTACCTGAATTATAAAAATCAAGTTTCTTTTCACTCATAATAGGTGAAATTTTTTTTCCTTTTTCATTTCCAATATCATTAATTTTAGGAGTAAAATAGTTTGTCAAATCCGAATTGAATTTTTTATGATGTCCTTTTTTAATATTAGAAAAATTAGAAAGCTCATTTCCATCTTTATTTCTTTTAGTTTTACTAAAAATAATAGTATTAAATTCAGTTGATAAATTTTCACGTAAAGAAGAAATTGGTCTTTTACTTTTATCATTTGATTTATTTCTTTCTGTTAAAAATTGTTTTGGAGATAAGGCATTTCTTAATTTATATTTTATATTTTGAACTATATTTAATTGTAATTTTGGAATTTTAGGAATTTTTGTTACTGTTTTAGAAGAAAATTTATCATATTTAAATTTAATTTTTTTAGTTTTACCTTTTTTAATAAAATTAATATTATTATTTTCCCAAAAATCATCTTGATTTCTTAATTTAATAAATTCACTTTTATCAATCATAAATTCTTTAACTTTAACATCATTAGAAAAAGTTCTTTTTTTCTTATTATTCATAGCATCAATTGCAATTTTTTCAATATTTTTTTTATTATTATCATCAAATCTTTTAGAATTAAAAATATTTTTAATTTTCTCACCTTCTTTTTTAATTTTCTCATATATTTTTTTTTGTTTTTCATATAAAGGATAAACAGATTTTTTAAAATCTTTATAAATTTCACTAATAACTTTAATATTAACTTTAAGTAAAGTTGTATATTCTTTACAAACTAATAGAGCATTATTATAATTACATAATTTTTCACAACAACTTTCAAATCCTGCAATACCACCTTCACTTAATCTAGAAACTATTTTATAATTAGTTTTCTTTAAATAATAATCATCTTTAACAATAGCATTTTCAATAGTAATTAAAGCACATTCTCCTTGATAAACGACATATAAATTTTCAGCTTTATCAAAAGGAGTATAAACAATAGTTTCATTTTCAAAAAATAATGGAACAATTTTTGTTAAAATATGACCGACTTTAATATCAGTTTTAAATATTGGAAATGTTCTAATAAGGAAATTAATTTTATTTGAATCACTTTGTGCAAATTTTGATGCTAAAATTCTATTAAAATAATCTTTTTCTAAATAAAATAAATCACAATCTTCTATACAATAAATTGATGTTGTTCTTGGTATTGAATATACTAATCCCCATTCACCAAAACACATTCCATTTGTTAATTGAAAATTATCATTTTCGAAATCTTTTATGAAATTAAATAAAACTTCTCCTTCAATTTTTTCTTTTGGTGTTTGATTTTGTATAAATGATTTAACATATTTTTTTTCTTTTTTTTTCTTTTTTTTTTTTAATTTTTTTTTATTTTTTTTTTTT
>Ga0256407_10007814_pt1 | contig 15907 bp, 11 predicted proteins | sample RumenRJG_04DNA_FD_193489 | JGI IMG/M metagenome (GOLD analysis project Ga0256407, IMG submission 193489) | Bovine rumen microbial communities from Lethbridge, Alberta, Canada - RJG_04 | ecosystem: Host-associated > Mammals > Digestive system > Stomach > Rumen | place: Canada: Alberta...
GATCTTGCACCTAGTGCCTTTGGTCCACAGGAAACCATACCACGGTAATTTACCTTACCTCCACCTCTACAAATGGATTTAGAGATAATCGTAGATGTTGAATTCTCACCTAAATGAATCATCTTAGCTCCAGTATCCTGTAGCTGTCCCTTTGCAGCGAAGGCAATAGATACTGTAGTACCCTTTGCGCCCTTACCCTTAAGTACGCAGGCTGGATATTTCATATTTAATCCAGAACCAACATTACCATCAATCCATTCCATATGGCCATAATCATCAACTAGGGTTCTCTTTGTAACTAAATTTACAATATTGTTTGACCAGTTTTGTACAGTAGAATATCTACAGTGTGCTCTTTTCTTAACATAAATTTCAACTACTGCAGCATGTAAGGAATCCTTAGAATATAGTGGGGCTGTACAGCCTTCTACATAATGGATATCACTATCATCCTCAACAATAATTAGGGTTCTTTCAAATTGTCCCATTCTTTCCGAATTAATTCTAAAATAAGATTGTACTGGCTTCTTTAATTTTACTCCCTTAGGAACATAAATAAAGGATCCACCACTCCATACTGCACTATTTAATGCTGCATATTTATTATCTGTATATGGAACAATTTTACCAAAATATTCCTTAACTAAATCTGGATATAATCTTACTGCAGTATCTGTATCACAGAAAATTACACCTAAATCCTCTAATTCCTTTAAATTATTATGGTATACAACCTCAGATTCAAATTGTGTAGATGAACCAGCTAAATAATTTCTTTCTGCCTCAGGAATACCAAGCTTATCAAAGGTATCTCTAATTTCCTTTGGAACATCCTCCCATTTTGTACCCTGCTCCTTAACAGATTTAATATAGTAGGTATACTCTTGGAAATCAATTCCAGATAAATCTGGACCCCAGCTTGGGTTATCAAGCTTTAGAAAAGCATCATATGCAGCTAAACGGAATTCCTTCATCCATTTTGGCTCATGCTTAGCATCAGAAATAAATTCAACAACCTCTCTATTTAAGCCCTTACCACTAGTTAAAACTGGAGTTGTTTCTGTTGTAAAGCCATATTTATAGTCTCCAACAATTTCTAAAGCTTCTTCTTTATTTGTTGCCATTTTTTGTCACCTCATTTATTGCCTGTTCAACAGCCTTCCAGGATAGGGTGGCACACTTAATTCTTGCAGGAAAATCTCTAACGCCCATATAGGCTATAGCCTCACCTAATTCTTCTTCATATTTAGGCTCTTCACCCTTAACCATATCGAAGAAATCTTGACATAAGGCTAATGCCTCATCTGTCGTTCTACCTGTAATCGTCTCACTCATAACAGAAGCACTAGAGCAGCAAATACTGCATCCATGTCCATCATGATGAACCTCTTTTACTATACCATCCTCTACCTTTATTTCTACATTCATATCATCCCCACAGGATGGGTTGTTTAAATGTACGAAATGATAGTCATCTGTTTTCTTTAAACCTTTGTTCTTTGGATTCTTATAATTATCCATAATAACGGTTCTATACAAAGTGTTTAAATCCATAATACATCCTCCTAAAACTGTCCAAAGAAATCCTTTGCATCCTTGACAGCTTTAACAAATTCCTTAACATCCTCCTCTGTATTATACAAATAGAAGGACGCTCTTACTGTACCAATAGTACCTAAATGACGTGTGATGAGCTGTGCACAGTGATGACCAGCACGTATACATACCTTATCATTATCAAATACAGATGCAGCATCATGTGGATGAACTCCATCAATATTAAAGGAAATAATTCCTGTTTCACAATCTGGATTATATATTGTAATTCCTGGAATCTTCTTTAATTCCTCTACGGCTAAGCTCTTTAAATAATATTCATGCTTACCTATATTATCTAATCCTATAGAATTTAGGTATTCGCATGCCTTCGCAAGGCCAATGGCTGAAGCAATCATTGGAGTACCTGTTTCAAACTTATAAGGTGCCATCTTAAAAGTCATTTCCTGCTCATAAACCGTATCTGCCATATCTCCACCAAATTCAACAGGAGGCATTTTTTCTAATAATTCCTTTTTACCATATAAAATACCAATTCCTGTAGGACCACATAGCTTATGGCCAGAAAATGATAGGAAATCACAATCTAAATCCTTAACATCAACAGCCATATGAGGCACAGATTGTGCACCATCTAAGGAAACAATAGCCCCTACCTCATGTGCTAATTTGATAATTTCTTTAATTGGGGTAATATAGCCCATAACATTCGATACATGAGTAATAGCTACAACCTTTGTTTTTTCCGTTAAAACACTTTTGAATGCTTCTACTGTAATTCTTCCATCCTTATCGAGTGGAACATATTTTAAAATAGCCTTTTTCTTTTGACATACATTAATCCAAGGCATATGGCTAGAATGATGCTCTAAAGGAGTGGTAATTACCTCATCTCCTTCTTCAATAAAGGACATACCATAGCTTTGTGCAACTAAATTTAAGGATGCACTTGCACCTCTTGTAAATACGACCTCATCGAAGCTTGCATTAATGAATTTTGCAATAGTTTCTCTTGCTTCTTCATATAAGTCTGTAGCCTCATAGGATAATCCATATACCCCTCTATGTACATTTACACCTAATCTTCTATAATAATCATCTACTGCATCAATTACAGAGTCTGGCTTTAATGCCATTGCAGCAGAATCTAGGTATGCAAGATTTGGATTACTTCTTAATACTGGGAAATCATTTCTAAGTTTTAAAATATCCATAATTATTCCCCTATTCTTGCCATAATTTCTTTTTCCATTGATTCCTTTAATTCCTCGTTTGGAATTGAATCAATAAATGGACGTACAATACCCTCTAAAATAAGCAAGAAGGCTTGCTTCTTAGTTAATCCTCTACTCATTAAATAGAATAAATCCTCATCGCTCATTTTACCAATGGATGCGCCATGATTTGCGAAGCAGTCATATTCATCAATTAATAAAATAGGCTTTGCTGTAATAGAGGATATATTATCCATTACAACGCCACGGGATAGCTGAGCACATTTTGATTTTGCCATGCCCTTATCGATTTTACCTGTAGTATCAAATACTAAATTTGAACCATTCATCGCAACACCAACATTCTTGATGTTAGAATATGTAGATCCAACCTTATGATCAATTCTTTGTGTATAAATAGAGGATACCTTTGTTAAAATACTTAGGTTTTCTACATTTGCTTGTGCATTCTCATTTAATAAATGAATAAGTAAGGATTCCTCTGTAGATGAAATAGAAATTTCTACTACATTTAATTCTCCATGAATGTCAAAGCATCTATTGGATGATTGACTATTTAAAACATAATATGTAATGGATGAATCCTTTAAACCCATAATATGAATATTTGCGTTCTTTGTTCTATCTAGGAATTTTGCATTTATTCCATCTAAAACAACAATATCCATATCCTGGTCAATAATATAGATTTCATCCTTTGTATCCTTAATATAATATTTCTTATCCTCTGCTTGACCCAATGCAGAGATTAGAACTAATTCTTGATTTGCCATTATGCTTTTTTGCTGGTATTTCTAGCGCAGGAGCCAAGAAGTACATGGGTCTTTTTCTCTTCTTCCTCCTCAAAATCCTCAATACCAAGCTCTTCTTTTACCCAGTCATAGCCTTCAGCATCAATCTTAGAAATTAGCTCTGGTCCACCAGTTTTTACAATTCTACCATTAATCATAATGTGAACATAATCTGGCTTAATATAGTCTAATAATCTTTCATAATGTGTAATAAGTAAGCATCCAAAGGATTCGTTTACCATGCTATAAACATTCTCACCTACAATACGTAGGGCATCAACGTCAAGTCCTGAGTCTATTTCATCTAAAATTGCAAATTTTGGCTTTAGCATTTTCATTTGAAGAATTTCATTTCTCTTCTTTTCTCCACCACTGAAGCCTTCATTTAAATATCTATGAGCTAAATCGGATGGCATCTTAAGCTCCATACATGCCTTATCATATTCCTTAATGAACTTGAATAAGGATGGATTTACACCTGTAGTTGCCTTCATCGCAGCACGAATAAAATCGGAGTTTGTAACTCCAGATACCTCTGCTGGATATTGATATGCTAAAAATAATCCCTTTCTAGCACGCTCATCTACCTGTAGCGGTAATAAATTTTCTCCATTTAATAGGATTTCTCCTCCAGTAATTTGATATCTTGGAGAACCCATTATACATGAGGAAAGTGTAGATTTACCTGTACCATTAGGTCCCATGATTGCATGAACCTCACCTGTACGAATGGTTAAATCAACTCCCTTTAAGATTTCCTTTTCCTCAACTCTGGCACATAAGCCTTTAATTTCTAATACGTCACTCATTGCTCTACCTGACTTTCTTCTTAAAATTTACGAAGATAGATTCCTCTATCCAACAATATATAAACATTTCTAAACGTTACAAAATGGAAAAACAAAATCATGCTTTTCCATTTTGTAATCTTACTTATTCTTTACTTTACAACAAAATTGATAATCTTCTTAGGAACAATAATCTTTTTAACAATCGTATGTCCCTCAAGATATTTTTGAACCTTTTCGCTCTTTAAAGCTAAAGCCTCAAGCTCCTCACTTGTCGCATCAACAGAGGCTAAAATAGTATCTCTTAGCTTACCATTAACACTTACAGGATAATTCATAGTTGTATCAACCATTAATGCCTCATCATATGTAGGCCAAGCCTCATATGCAATAGTATCCTTGTGTCCTAGGGCAGCCCATAATTCCTCACCTAAGTGTGGACATACAGGGTTAATTAGCTTTACTAAGCCTTCAAGATATGGAATATATAGCTTATCTGCCTTATAGGCATCATTTACGAATACCATCATTGCAGAAATAGCTGTATTAAAGCCTAATGCTTCGAAATCCTCTGTTACCTTTTTAACCATCTTATTATAGGATTTCTCTAAGGATTTATCATATTCCTTTGTCTGCTTTGCTATATATTCATCACTGCAAACTAAGCGGTATACTCTTTCGATGAACTTTCTTGCGCCCTCAACACCATTAGGGTTCCAAGGCTTTGATGCCTCAAGTGGTCCCATGAACATTTCATATAAACGAAGTGTATCTGCACCATAATCTCTAACGATATCCGATGGATTGATAACATATTTAGGGAATCTCTTACCCATCTTAATACCATTTTCACCTAAGATCATACCCTGGTGAACTAGCTTTTGGAATGGTTCCTTTGTAGGAGCAATACCCTTATCGTAAAGGTATCTATTCCAAATTCTAGAATAAATTAAGTGTCCAACCGCATGCTCTGGTCCACCAATATATAAATCAACTGGCATCCAATGCTTCAATAATTCCTTATTGGCAAGTTCCTTATCATTCTTTGGATCAATGTATCTTAAATAATACCAAGAGGATCCTGCAGAACCAGGCATAGTAGATGTTTCTCTTAAGCCCTTAATTCCGTTTTTGTTATAATGCTTCCATTCAGTAGCATTTTCAAGTGGTGCCTTACCATTTCTACCCTTATAATCATCAAGTTCTGGTAATACAAGAGGTAATTCATCATCAGGTAATACATATACACCATTTTCTGTATGTACTACTGGTACTGGCTCACCCCAATATCTTTGACGAGCGAAGATCCATTCACGGAAGCGGTAATTTGCAACTCTTCTTGCTCTACCCATTTCCTCAAGCTTCTTTGTAATACCCTCTTTGGCATCCATAACCGTATAGCCATCAAATTCAGCAGAATTGATTAATCTTGCCTCAGGGTTTTCTAAATAATCCTGCTTTTCATAGGCAGAGGAGCTTACATCCCTACCCGTAATAACCTGAATCATAGGAATATGATGTGCTACTGCATATTCAAAATCTCTTTGATCATGGCTAGGTACAGCCATTACAGCACCTGTACCATAGGATGCTAATACGAAATCACCAATGAAAATAGGAACTTCCTTACCATTTACTGGGTTAATACATGTAACACCCTTTAAAAGACATCCGGTCTTACCCTTATTTAATTCTGTACGGTCAAGCTCACTCTTGCTTGCAGTTTCCTTAATATAGGCATTAACCTCATCCTTGTTTTGGATTCTATCCATTAAATCCTGAACGATTTGTCCTTCTGGAGCAAGTACCATAAATGTAATACCATAGATCGTTTCAATACATGTTGTGAAGATAGAGAACTTTCCACCACCAACAATATCGAAATCAACCTCAACACCCATGGACTTACCAATCCAGTTTCTCTGCATTTCCTTTGTGGATTCTGGCCAATCAATCGTATCTAAGCCCTCAAGAAGCTTTTCAGCGAAGGCAGGCTGATCAATTACCCATTGCTTCATATTCTTACGAACAACAGGGAATCCTCCTCTTTCACTTTTACCATCGATAACCTCATCATTAGATAATACTGTACCTAATTCCTCACACCAGTTCACTGGCATATCGATATATTTTGCATAGCCATCTAAATATAAATTCTTAAAAATCCACTGTGTCCAATGATAGAAGGATGGATCGGATGTAGAAATACATTTATCCCAATCATAATCAAAGCCTAATTCCTTAAGCTGCTTTGTGAATGTTTCAATATTCTTTACTGTAAATCCCTCAGGATGATTACCCGTTTGAATCGCATATTGCTCTGCAGGAAGACCAAAGGAATCATATCCCATTGGGTGTAATACATTATAGCCCTGCATTCTTTTCATTCTAGAGATTATATCTGTTGCTGTATACCCTTCTGGATGTCCTGCATGAAGACCAACTCCAGATGGATATGGGAACATATCTAGGACATAAAATTTTGGCTTAGAAAAATCCCATACATCTGTTTTAAATGTATGATTCTCCTCCCAATACTTTTGCCACTTTTTTTCGATTTCCAAATGATTGTATTCTTTCATAATAATACCTCTCTTCCAAAGGGTGCGCATAAACGCTTTTAATATTTTATCACAAACAATTCTATTTTTATAGTAAAATCTTTAAAAACATAGTTACAATTTCAAAATAAAAGAGGGAATTATATTCCCTCCTACTTTTTTTGGCCTACCATCACTGGTTTTTGAGGCTTTAATTTATAGTTAATAACAGTAAGAACTGTAACACTTGCTATCAAAAGTAGTCCATATACTATCCAGTATATGATTCTTCCTTCTTGATATTTATCCACATATTTTAAAACATAATACCCTAAAACACCAATTGCAACTATAGTTGCATAAATCGCTCCAGTTAATCTTTTAATCTCATAACGGTTTAATACCTTTATAAGTAGCAAAATTATATTTAAAAAGCCATAGGACATCGTAGAAATTAACGTACCCATAAACGACCAATATTCCATCTTGAAAAATACCATAAAAAAGATTATGGATGCTAAAAATAATCCCATTAAGGAAAGCCATATAATATCCATTATTCTTTTACTCATAAAAGCTCATTTAACCTCTTAAACACATAATCTGTTGCAGCTTCTCTTACATTATTTCTACCAATATTTCCAAACTGAATTTTTTCACCAAAAAGTGCTCCATTAATATAAAATCCAAAGCAAACTGTGCCCAAAGGAATCAAATCGGATCCCCCAGTAGGGCCTGCAACTCCAGTGACGCCAACGCCAACTGTAGATTCCGTATTTAAGGCAACACCCTTAGCCATTTCCATAGCTACCTCTATGGATACTACATCATATTTTTCAATGGTATCAAAGGATACTCCAAGATATTTATTTTTAGCCTCATTTGAATAAGTAACAAAGGAGACATTTAATACCTTAGATGCGTTTGCAACATTGATAAGCCTTGCTGCACATAATCCTCCTGTACAGGATTCTGCAAAGGCAATATGATACTTCTTTTCGATTAATTTTAAAACGACCTCTTCTTCCATAATTACCCCCAAATTAATAGCAAAGCTATTATTTATGATATGTTTCATTATTATTTATCTTAAATGCTCTATATATTTGTTCTAATAAAATGACCTGCATCAGCTGATGTGGGAAGGTCATTTTAGAAAAGCAAAGCTTATAATCTACCTTAGCTAAAACATCCTTTGAAATACCTAAGGATCCACCAATAATAAAGGATATATTCGCATTGTGATAGGAGAATATATCAAGCATCTTTTCTGCTAGGTCAATACTCGATAGCATTTCACCCTTTAAATCTAGGGCAATCTTATAGGAATTCGAAGGTAAAACCTTTAAAATCCTTTCTCCTTCCTTATTCTTAATTGCCTCAATTTCCTTATCACTTGGAGAATCATTAATGGCCTCATCAGAAACCTTTAAGAATTCAACCTTTGTGTATTTACCTAATCTTTTTGTATATTCATTAATCGCATCAATCAAATACTTTTCTTTGATATTTCCAACACTTACAATATAGATTTTCATATTTCATAATCCCCACTAAAGAAAGGCTTTAAAATACCAAATTTTACATTCGATGTATCAATACCAAAATCATTAAATACCTTTTCTCTTGTAAGCTCAATAATCTCCGTTAAATTACATTCCTTTGATACATGAGCATGTAAAATGAGCTTCGTCTTATTTCCAATAACATTACATAGGGTAATCATGGAATCCTCATTAGACATATGTCCATGGTCCCCTAATACTCTAATTTTTAAGGAATATGGTCTTTCCGAATGCATTAATATTTCAGGGTCATGATTGGATTCTAATATATATGCCTCAGCATTTGCTATTTCTTGATAAATTGCTTGATGAACATAGCCAGTATCTGTAATATAAACAAGCTTTTTCTCATCATTATAGAAGGAGAATCCAATACATTCCTTTGCATCGTGAAATAAAGGTAAAACCTGAATCTTTAAATCCTTTTCTATATAGAAAGGATATAGCATAGAATTTGCTAATCTTTCGATTAATATTAATGATCCATTCTTCTTTTTTTCCTCAAGCAAGGCTAAGACTTTTTCCTTACCTGGTTTATTAAATAACTCAATAACTCCATAGTAGGTACCTAAGGACATATAAATCTTTAAATGGCATTCCTTAAGCATTTGAGGTAATGCTCTTATATGATCGACATGCTCATGAGTTATAAATAAACAATCTATATCGCCTAAGGTTAGCCCATATCTAGAAAGATTATCTAGAATTTGCTTCCTAGTAATTCCTGCATCAATCAATATATTTATTTCCTTTGTTCTAAGTAAAGTACAGTTCCCATCAGAACCACTAGAAAACACGCTAAATTCCATATTCTACCTCCATCGGAGGACATTATAACATAACTATCCTTTTCTTAAAAGAAAAAGAAATGAAAATGTCTATTATTTTAATCAATTTTCAATTTTATAATTTCATTGCATTTTAAATCCATAAATGATATGATATTATTTGCATTAGTTTAATTTTTTAGATAAAGGAGTATGAATGACAATGACAAAGAAAACATTGCGCAGAGCGGTTACTGCTTCCCTTGCTAGCGCATTCGCAATATCTTTAGCATCTTGTTCAGCTGCATCGGACAATCATGGTAAAATCGATTTAGATGCCATCTATGCTTCTAGTGGAGATTATTCCGTATCCTACGGAGATATCTGGAACGAGCTTAAATGGAAATCGAATGAGGTTTTAGATACTCAAATTACCAATGTAGTTTTGAATAAGTATATCAATCGTATTAGCATTGTTCTATCTAAGGATTCTAATTCTCTTACAGGAGAGGATAAGGAAGATTTAGGCTTTGATAGCGAGAATAATGTTTATAGCGATGATGCTTATAACAAGATGAAAGAAAATTATGAAGAAAGAATTGTAGATTACGTAGTACAGGACATCTATAATTTCACTTATCAAACTGATAACTATTGGGACAATTTCGAATCCCTAGAGTATGTCGATATTGATACCCTAGAGGCTAAATATGTAGATGAGATTTATTCTGAATATTTAGTTGACACTATTGATGGTGTAGAATTACTTAAGTTAATTCAAAAAGCAGATTACAAGGATTATAAGGATAATTTTGCAAACTATCTAAAGCTTGCAAAGGGCTTATCTCAAATCTATTATCCTCTTTATGCAAAGGAATTATTAGCCTATGCAGGACTTGAGGAGGATATTAAAGAGGCTGATGAGGACGATACAGATGCTGATGATGATCAGTGGGGTTATTATGCTGTATCTAAATATGTATCTAAATTCAAGGATGAGTATACAAACAATTATGATATGAGCGCAATCATTATCAACTTTGCAAACTCAAGTGAAATGGAAGATACATTAAGAGCCTTTGGATTAAAGTTCAATGGTAAGAACCTATATTATATTTATGACTCAAAGGATACGAATAAATATACCTTAAATGCAGATGGCTATATGACTTATGAGGATTACATCAAATATTATGATGATTTCTCTACAAGTAATCTAAACAATGGTCGTGATGCTGAAGGTAACCAGATGGCAACAGTTGTATCTAGCCAAGCCATCCTAGAAATTTATATCCAAATATATAATTATGTATATGGTGGTTATAGAACCAAGCTATCCTCTACTTATACTGGTACAGCTTATACACAGCTAAACCAATTAAGAAGATTAACCGATGAAATCTTAGAGGCTTATGCATCTCCTGCTGCAGGAACTACAGTTGAAGAAATGCTTGAGGCCGCAAAGGCTAAGCTTAAGGCAGATAACGATGAAGAAACCTACTATACTGCAAAAGATTTAAAGAAGCTTTATGGTGATACATTCAAAACCTATATGTATGATACCTTAAAGCTAAAGCAAGGCTCTACTTGCTATTCTTATAGCGGTCAAACCTCAAATCTAGGTACATCCTTAGCTTATAAATTTGATGAATATACAAATTATGAGAATAAAGAGGAAATCACAGATTCTTCTCTTATTCATTTTAAGGAATGGTATAACGAAGAGGAAAGAAACTCTACAGATATCACTGCATTATTGTTAGATACTGAAGCCTATCCATCCTTATCCTTAGATATATTAGAATTATTAAAGAAGGATGATATTACTTCCTCTGCAATTACAAATTATCTAAGCGAAGAATTAGATGATGTTTCTGTAAAGATTTATAATGAAGCTTGTGAAATCAAGTATTCTGCAGATAATACAGATTATTCAAATGCATTATCTAGGGTAGGAAATGATAACATTTTAGCTACGATTTCTTATGATAATGTAACTTGGAATTTAAATATTGTTGGAGATAGCGAGGATAAGGATTCTATTTTAATCCCTGGTACTTCTACTCCATTTGGTGTATTTGATTACTTAGAGGCAAAGAGTGGTACAACAACTGCTGTTGATTTAATTTCTTCAAAGATTGTTAAGACTACAAAGGCATATGAGGATACAAATAAGGATAGAGATTTATATAAGAGATATATTGAGAATATGCTTTTAAGCTTCTCTAATAATTATTATTCTCAAAGTGGATATCCTGCATCTATTGGTAAATATAATTTCTTAATGCTATATTTCCATACTGCTGATGTAGAAAAGATCATTGATGATTATTACAGAGTAAATGCTGCATCCTCTAAGCTATTAACAGATTATTCTTCAGATAAGCTAGTAAACTTCTTTGAAAAATATGTTGATATCCAAGAGGCAAACTACTTCTCCTTAGGTGGTACTCGTCTTTATGTATATCTAGATAGAGATGATGACGGCAAGGAGGATGAGGTTGCTAATTGGTGCAATTTACTTGTATCTGATTTTGATGCAACAAGCGTATTTGCAGGCAAGACCTTCGGTGAGGTTGCAAAGCAGTTAGTTTGGGAAATCTACAATAAGATTAGTGCATCAACATCCTCTCATACAGATGCTGCATCCCAGCTAGTAAGCGAGATTTCATCTTCTGCAAAGGTTGTTTATGAGGATAACCCAATTTCCGCTGAAAACACTTGGGCAGTTTATAGACATTTAGGATTAAATGTTAAGACTACAGAATTCACTGCAACAAATTCAACTACAGATATTGACTTTGATCTAAAGCAGCGTCTATATGATTGCAAGAGGCTATAGCTTAGATGCAAACGGAAATATCACAAAGACTTATGAATATTTCTTAAATAATACATATCCTACATGCTATATCGAGCCAATGGGCGATAAGGATACAGTAGTTAAGGCTGATGATGACACGATCGTTGCAACAAAGGATGGATATAACCTAATCATGGTTACATCTGGTACTACTTCTGCATCTGCAAAGTGGACTAAGACAGATAATAGCGAGGGTATTTTAGAGAATATCGTATTCATGTATAACGAGAACCCTATCACAATTACAGATATCTATAATGATACTGAGGAATTAAATTTCAACCAGATTAAGTTCTACATTCTAGATTATGCAATCCATGGTTCAGCAACATTAACTCCTGCATCATTATCCACTGCATATTCAAGATATCTATCTCCAGTAGTAACTCGTTTTACTTCTTCTGAGACACAAAGAATTATTTTAATCAATTATATTGAAAATTCTACAAATGCAAGCATTAGCTTCACAAAGAGCGGCAACAATGATGCATTTGCTAAGCTTGTAGCTATCGCACAAACTTCTGCTGATAATTATAGCTATTTATATAATGATACAACAGGCACATCTAACCTATATGATTACAAGGATGAAAATGGTAATCTAGTTACTTGGTGGGATAGCATTAAAACTATTTTAAAGGAGGAGGCTTAAGATGAAAAAGGCATTCAAGAGCTTACTTCTTGCAGGTACTACAGGATTAATGGCATTAACTCTTGCTTCCTGTGGTGGAGAGACAAGAAATTCTAGCGTACCTTACGGTGAAGCAAATAAATACAATTCTGATACTGTAATTGCCACTGCATCGAATGACATTACAAATGAATCCATGAAGATGACTTTGGCACAGTTCTATTCTAGATTAAGATATTCTGGAAACAATTTTGTTACAAATAATATTAAAAAGGCTGTTTATAGCAAGGAATATGATGCTGTAGTTGATGTTTTAACTCATGAGAACCTAGCTGATGTTAAGGATTCTACAAAAGCTTTAATTACATTAACTAAGAATGATACTGCCCTATATAGCCTAAGTGCTACAACACTTGATGCAACAGGTGCATTAAATAATTATCAATATATTCGTCGTTATATGGTAAACGCAATTCAATCCTTATTATCTAGTGGAATATTCTCTGCTACTTCTGCAGAAAAGGTTGCTGATATCGAGGATAAGGATATCGAGAAGTATTACACAAAATATATTGAGACTCAAGCAAGACGTGGAATTACAATTACTAAGGCTGAATTAGCTTTCACACAACCAACAGATAATAGTGATGTAATCCAATTTACAAATTTCAAATCTATTGTTGAAAACTATAGAGAATTAGTGGATTCCTTCATTATTACACAGGCTGAAAAGCTTGCAAGTAAGAATGCATTATATCAAATTGCAGACGAGGAATACATCTATGAATATGATGCAGACCCATCTACAGATGCAAAAACTAAGAATAGCTCAAACTATCTATTTGATGAAAAGAAGATTGAATCCTTATATAATACTACATATAAAACATATGGTGAATATAAGGCTGTAATCATTCAGTTCAATTCAAGACGTGAAGCATTAAATAATACCGATGAGGTTACAGCTCATCTAGGCTATAGCTTAGCTGAGGCTGATACAGAGGAAAAGGTTAAGGCATATTATTTAGCATTATATAATTTAACCTATGCATATGACCCTGCACTACAGCTAGATGATGATAGATTCACTTATACAGTTTCTAAGGATGAAAATGGATTAAGTGAATTAAATGATACAGTTAAAACAGCTATTACAGATACTTTAGAGAATGGTGAATATTTCAAATCACCAAGAAACCTATCCGATAAGTATTATATGATTTATCATATCAGTACTAAGTATGATGTTTCTTCAAGCGATAAGGAAACTGAATTTGCTGATTTAACTTCCGACCAAAAGGAAAAGTATACTACTTATTTAAAGTGGGATACAATGGAATCTAATGCTTCTAATTATGCAGCAACAAATTATAAGGCTTTAATCTATAAGAATTTAAATGATGAGAACAAGGATAATGATTTAAGAATTTATGATCCAGTAGCTGAATATAGATTCTATAATTCTTATTCTGATGTTTATACATTAATGGATAAGTCTTATTTCAAGGATAATTTAATCTTCTCTTATGATGGCATTGAATATAGCTGTGATGATTTCTATAAGGAAGCAAGCCTATATTATGCATCTGAGACAATTACAAATTATTTCCAATTAGAATATGCTAATTCCTTCTTCGATAAATATATCGATGAGGATACAAAGAATACAAATAGTGATACTGTAAAGGATGCTATTTCAACATTCAATTCTAATGGTAATTCTCAATATCCTTCTTCTATGGGCCTTGCAAATTATTTATTAATTGCATATGGCTATGAAAATGAAGAGGATGTATTAAAATATTACTTTAATGCAGCTAAGTGCTTAACAAGCTACAAGGCTGAAAAGGTATTTGAGGATTGGGCTGTTCTAAATCAGGAAAAAACCGATGCTGAGGGTAAAAAGATTTATAACATTAATGAAGCTTATAAAACTCAGGGTATTCTATATAACCTATTAACCAGTGGTAATAAGGATTATTCTACACTATTCAATATTAACCTAGATCATTTCTTAATTAATATTGATGCAAATGGTGATGGTACTCCTGATGATCCAGATGGATTCTTAAAGGATTTATCGGATACAACTAAGGCAGAATTCGAAAATGCTGTAGTAGAATTAGCTAGGGCATTATATGTTGAGGCTACAAGTGGCAAATATGGTGATAACTCCTACTATACAATTCTAAATTATCTAAAGCAGGCTTACGAAGAGGGTATGCCATTAAAGACTGACCCTACTAAGACTTGGGATGATTTTAAGTCCTTCGGATTCCTATTAACTGTTGAGCAGCTAGCTTCTAATGGTGATATCACTCAGGATTCTGTATCTAATTTCGTAGAGCCATTCAAGAATTATGTTAAGAATGTTTACAAGACATTAGATGAGGCTGATACAAAGATTGCAGATGATGGTAATTTCTATATCTATGATTCTACCAAAGAGGAAGGTCATGTACTTGAGAATGAAACCGATGCATCAAAGATTACAATCGATACCCTATGTAAGACCGTATATGGCTACCACCTATTAATCGTTAATAGCTATAGTGGACCAGATTCTACAGATTACAAGAAGCCAAGTGATTATGAATCACAATATGCAAACAATCTTCCTATTACATTAATTGCAGATGATGAATCTACAGATGAGGACGAATCTATCGTTGTATATACAGATTCTTGGAATGAGAATTCCTCTGAAATTTCATTCAACCAATTCTTCATCTATTATGTTCAAAAGGCAAATAGTGCTACATCTTCTCTAGAATCAAATATTGCATCTTTATGCTCTACATTATTTGATAACTCTATTTCTAAATATGTAAGCTCTAATTTCCAGACCTTCTTATTATTATCTAAGTTAAATATCCAAATTGACGCTACAAATGGTCCAAAGGTATTCACTTATGATACAGCAGATGGTTTAGATGTTGAATATTACAAGAATACAGTTATCGATTGGGGAGATGAGGATCAATATCTTCCTTGGGTAGATGGTACTTATAATTGGGATAGACCAAAATCTAAACAAGAATTTCGGCAAACTTCGGTTTGCCTTTTCTAATTTTATGCATAAAAACCTCACATTCCTTTCTTCGTACCTCGAAAGGCACACATAGTCATGAAAATAATTTTTTGTTATAATCTAACCACGAGGAGCTGCT
>Ga0256407_10007815_pt1 | contig 15905 bp, 5 predicted proteins | sample RumenRJG_04DNA_FD_193489 | JGI IMG/M metagenome (GOLD analysis project Ga0256407, IMG submission 193489) | Bovine rumen microbial communities from Lethbridge, Alberta, Canada - RJG_04 | ecosystem: Host-associated > Mammals > Digestive system > Stomach > Rumen | place: Canada: Alberta | collected...
ACTAAGTAATGTAAGAGACTACTAAGTTACTGAAAATCAGGCACTTGACCAAATTTTATTAGTTATATATTGTTAATGTAACTCATTGATTTTTAGACGATTAAATGTATAATTAACTAAGTATTGTTTATTTGACTACATATTTTTTTCCATTCACGACATAAATGCCCTTTGACAGATTATTCAGATCGGCGGCATTGTTTTTCATAAGCACTCCGCTGACGCTATAAACTTTGCCAGAAGTGTCTCTATTCAAGTCATCTACCTTTACTGTTTCTATAGGAGTGGTACTACCATCATCAAACAAACTTAAAGAAAGTTCAGAAGCTTTCGAGTAATTATTTTCTGTTTTATGAAACCACCCACTGAACCCACGGATACCGTAGTTATCACCAGCTGTATAGGGATAGAGTTTCATCGTGCCGTTTTGGGTCTGCTGAAAGAAATAATCATCGGTTGTTATTCTACCTTGTGATTCCCCCACAGTGCCCGTGAGTTGAACAAGAGAACCTCTAAACACATAATCATCATATGATGCCTTACCTTCAAATGGTATCGCATCTGTATTCACTTGACCATCAAAATCCTTTGCCTGCTGTAACATTTCCTCAGCAGTATATATTTTTTCCGTCCAAGTCCCATCATTTCCACTTTCTCCAGTTGCAGTCCAGCGGTAGTTCAAATCAACATTTCTAAACGTATAAATAGCAACACCATTTTTATCCTTTTCTGCATTATCAATATCTTGTGATCTCATCTTAACAAGGAATGTCTCACAGAAGTCAAGCGGATAACGATCAAAATTGGTGTAATGGAGAAACATGAAAGTCATACCCTCTTTCCAATAGCCGCGATATACACCCATTGTGAAATTATCACTAGTAGCCCCGCTATTATGGGTAAGCCCATTCACTATGATGCTTGCATTGTAAGCCTGTTGGGCTTTATATTTGTCACCCCACAAACTACAATATCTGTAATTCACTCCAAAAGGCAGACAAATGGTGTTCCAACCCACCTTAAGTGTTCTGTGCAATCTTACTATCGCATGTTGCTGCGGCACATTAATATATTCTGCTTTATTACTATATATGTCTTTTGTGAGAAGACGCTGAAACTCAGACCCATCATTCATATAGGTCAAAAAACCAGTTGTCTCATTTTCATTCCATCCTTCTGCATCATTTTTAAAGATTACAGTTGTGATATTTGGATCCAGCCCATCAAACACTGTTTTAGGTGAAACATCTGCATATTTGTCCGTTCCCTCGCATAGGCACGTAGGAGCCTTATCACGGTTCACTGTGATAGTTTCCAACTTTATTACAGCATCACCAGTAGAAGCAAATGCACCATCTCCTATTACAGAAAACTGTGCAGGAATAATCAAATCGGTAAAAGAACATTTATTCGCATATCCATCTTGTCCGTTGCAGCCAAAAAACAGATAAGCAGGAATCTTCGTTCCCCCATTGGTTGCATAATTCGTTAACACATTATTAACAAATTCGTTGGTCATGGATCGACAGTCACCAAATACACCAGTTCCAAGAGAGGTTATCTTAGCGTTATCCAAGTTTAAGGCATTCAACTGTTCACATCCTCTGAATGCTTCAGAACCAATCTCCAAGCCGCCACCATTTCCGTGAATATTCAGTCCGGTAACTTTCACTCGATTATAAAAAGCCTGACTTCCTATTTTCGTTACTGAGCTGGGTATGTCAATAGCCATTTTATTGTCTGCATCGTCAGAGAATTTACCACGATTTCCGTCATCTGCGTAAAATGCATTGTCTTTTATCTCTGTAACGTCCTTTAACAATCGGTTTATATATTTGGTACTCAAGCTATAACAATTGGCAAACATATATTTTCCAACTATATTCAGCAAGGTTTTACCCGTTGCCCTATTATCTGTTATATCTACCTTGTCTGTATCCTTATCGATCCATATAAGTATTTTTTTCAGGTTCCCAGCATTAGCGAAATAAAGATTACAATCATCAGGCGCATTTCCTACTGTCATACCATTTTTAGGCAATTCCAACTCTTCAAGTTTAAACATATCCATGAAATAGCCATTATCAGTATATGTATCACGTATATACTCGCGCAATTCGAGATATTTGATGTGAGTACGTATCTCCTTCCACGCTTCAAATTCATCTCCCTCCAGTATGTTTGATTGGTCATTTATACCTCTTCCTTTCCCATTGGCAAATACAATACCATTAATTCTATCCAGATCTACCTTATTATCGGCTGTTTTGGGCAATGTATATCCCACATTTTTTTCATCCGTTACAGTCCCTCCATTAAGAAGTTGTCTCAGTCCGTTGTCATAAACTGTTTGACCTTCAACATATTTTACCTCAATATAACTAGACCAATTTCCTGTCTGACCATTCTCATTGGAAAACCGGATTTTGAAGTAATAATTGTCCGCTGAAGCCTGTATCAAGCACAAAGCGAGCAAGATCATTGATAAAAGTATATTTTTTTCATATCCATAATTATTATTAATTAAACTTTTAAAAGACCTTAGCAACGAAAAGTTGCCCAGGATTGGCAGCCTGTTTATAGCCTTTCACCACAGCGCTGGTAAAGGCAATGTTTTGAACGGTGGCCCCGTTAGTAAAAGCCGAAGAATGCTTTGTTGTTTGAATCGTCTTTGGCCCCATCGCCCACAGTAAGGCCCTTAATGGTGAAACCTTTTCCGTCGAGCGTGCCTGTAAACGGATGGTCGGATGTTCCGATAGGGGTCCATTCGTCGTCTGATAGTGTGATGTTTTGGGTCAGAACATAACTGCCATTCAAGTCCTTAGCAATGGTTTTGAGTCCTGCTTCGTCGTTGATTACGGTCTATGCAAAGGCCGATGCCGAGGTCAACAACGCTGTAGCCAGAACCAATGGTGTTCTGTGCATAATGCGAAGTGTTTGCATAAGCATTGTTTCTGTTTGTTATTAATTTTTGTTTTTTAAAACAGGTGTAACTGCTTGTTTTTTCTTCTTTTGCTTTTTTCAGTTTTTTATTTTTTAATAAAAGTATCTCTACTTAACTATAAATTTTCTACCATTTTGAATGTATATACCCTTCAGGGGAGCGCTCACGCGCACCCCCTGAAGATTGTATATATAATTGCTGTCGGACCGAGGCTGCAGAGTGGAAGCATGAATACCACTTGGAGTGCTATATGCTGAGAAACTTTGCAATGCCACTCCCTCTGTCAGCACGATATAGACTGTATGTACACCAGAAAGGCTCTTGGAAGCATCCAATACCAGATTGTCCCACGATGTGGGCAAGGATCCCTTTGATACTGCAACAAGCGTCTCTGACGAGATATTGTCAACATAGACCTGAATCTTAGCATCAGAAGCAGTTGCCTTGGCACGCAGTAGCAACTTGCTTACCGCGTTGGAACCGAAATCTACATGCTTGAAAGCAATATAGGCTCCGTCCCTGCTGCTGACAGTTGTCTCTGGCGTGTCGTCGTCAGAAGACTTTTCAGCCAACTGCAACCACTGTATCTCGTCAAAGAACTCGACACCAATCTGCTGGGATGCATCTTTAGCATACAGACCATTGATGTGAGCATTGACGGCTGCCGATACTGCTGTTGCCTGACCGACGGGGTCGTTGCTAACATTCTTTGTTTCGCCGTTCTCCTGGCGGGACAGGTTTTGGGCAGTCTTTGTCAGCCAAGCAGACCAGGTGACACTGCGCGGCCCCTTCTTCATGCGGTTCTGATATGCATGCCATGCGTTCTTGGCAATCCACTTCAGAGCCACTTGACTATTAAGATCCTCAGCATAACGGCGAACGTAGCGCATCAGGATACCCTTGAATCCACAAAGGTCGCCATTGATAGTCTGACAGACTGAGATGATTTTCTTGTTGTTGGTCAGTTTATTGCAGGTATAGTTGTATACAGCGTTAGCATCCTGCTTATACTGCTCTTCACCCGTGTACTTATAGAGCATGGTGGCTGCGCCAAGCATGGTTCCCTGATTGTAGGTGGAAGCCCACGAGTTGAATCCCTCGTTAGCAATACTTCCATCGGCATTCCAGGCACGACTGTCGTAGACCTGTCCGGTCTTAGCATCGAAGAGCAACTGGCGCTGACCAGCATAGATACTCAGTGCCTTGTCGTAGTATTCCTTCTCTCCCGTCATCTCACCCAGATAACAAGCTGCGACAATGGCAGGACCATTGATACAGGAATTAGTGCTCAGAGGGTTGGGCTGAGTCTGCTTCCAGATGAGAGTGCCATGTGGTTGCTTGGCAGCACGCAGGTACATCTTGTCGAAATTGAAGCGTGCCACATTGAGATATTCCTCGTCACCAAAATACTTATATGCACGAATACAAGCCAGAACCATCCATGTGATGTCATCGTTATACTCGTTGTACATCCAATCGCTATTGTTGCGGATTAGGAAGTTATTGTACAACTCACGGAAATAGGTCTGATATTTCTTATCGCCAGTGGTCTCGAAAGCATCAAGGATCACCTCGAACATCTCAGCATCACCCCACCATCCACCTCCGCCGAGGATGTGCCCCCCGTCAGCCTCCTTATAATGTTGGTTGATGAAACCCTGCACCATCTCGTCGCGTACAGCGGCATCGAAGGCCGTGGGCACCTCGCTTTCGATGATTTGACAGTAGACATAGTTGGCTTTCTCGACAGTTGCCGGTTCGACCAGTTTCAGTTGGTTGCCGTCGGCAGCCGCCTGGTCAATGCCTATACACAGCCCCTCATTGTCGCCTGCACTGATGGTGTAAACGTTGGTGAGTCCCTCAACGGGCTTGATGTTCCAGGCTCCCGTTGTGCGTTTGACCGTGCTAGGCATCTGAACCAAAGTAACTCCAGCGGCCGGTGTGCTTTTGGCAGCCAGATAGAGGCCGCTGTAGACATTGCGGAAAGCATACTTGCCGTCGGTGGTCGTTTCCAGCTTCCAACGCTGAGCCGGAACGTCAGTTTCTGTCCAAAGCACCACGTCGTCGTTGGGATTGAACGAGGCATCCTTGACAAACATCGACTTCGAACTGATGACGATACGGTAGGTCTTACCCACTGTCGGGGCAGCCTGGACGGCTACCAACGACAGGAGCAAGACGATGAGTGATATAAATTTCTTGATAGTCATATATGCAGAGTTATTCGTTATTGGCATCGTCACCGGCACTCTCCCAACCCGTGGTTTGTACACAGTTGGTGTTGCAGTTAATTTCATCCTGCGGGATGGGCAGCAGGGTCATGCGTTTTGTGAAGATGCGGTGCTGGGGAGACACGCGCTTGTAGAAGGACAGGTCGGTGGCCTTGTTCGCGTTGTAGATGTTGTAGCCGTGTACGTCGCCGCCTTCGCCTCCCTTGTGGTAGGGAGCGTAGATCCAGCCGTCGGTCAGTTCGGCACCGCCGCGCCACTTGCCGTCGGCAACACCCCAGCGGCGCACGTCGTAGTAGTACTTATTCTCAAAGGCTAACTCGATGATACGCTCACGGTAGACTACTTTCAGCACGTTGTCTTTGTCGTAGCCGCCAGGTACGTCTATGCGCTTCTCGCCACGCGCGCCAGTAGTGGCATCACGGGCATAGAGCTTATATTCGGCCACACCGGCACGGGCACGGATGAGATTGACAGAGCGTAGGGCTTCTTTGACATCGCCCAGTTCGGCACAAGCCTCAGCATAGTTCAGGTAGACCTCGCCTAAGCGCAGCAGAATGTCGAAGGCCCAGCCGCTGGGAGTACTGCCATACTGAATGCCCTTGCGACAGATGGTGCCGAAGATGGGGAAGTCGTGCGTACCCGACGAGTTTGGACCTGAGTTTCCCGAGTAGTACATCTCCGTAGGCGCGTTCTTCCCGTTGCCAGTGTCTAAGGGGCGGTTCTCGAAGGTGATGCCGAGATAGAAGCGGGCTTCACGGTTGTAGAACTGCTTCAAGATGGGGTGTCCGCTCTGCACGGTGAGATATTTATAACCCGAGATGGGGTCACGGTAAGACGACTTGTTGCGCGTGGTATAGACCATGTCGTTGGTGTACTGGCTGTCATCGTCGTAGTCATAGGTATAGAAGTCGGGGTCGTCTTGGATGCGCATGCCCTTGTTGGTGAAGTAGAGGTCGACGAACTCCAAAGGTACGGAGTAGGCACCGGCACCGTTGTCCACCGAACCGTAGGGGGAAGGCAGCGAGCCGCCGTTGTTGCGCGGTATGAGCGGATAGAGGTCGCGAGCCAGCGACCCATCTGTGAACTGGCGGCGCACGATAGCCTCTTCGTTGTCAGCATTGCCCACACAGGCATTGAGCACAGAGTTGTAGGGGCACGACTCGGCAACCGTGTTCACCAACTTACCACCATTGTCACGATAGACCAGTCGCCACTGTCCGTTGTCGATAAGTGCCTTGGCTGCATTGCGGGCATCAATCCATTTCTGCTCGTCGCGGCTCTGTGGAAAAAGTTTCTTTCCATCGTGATTGGCCAGGCCGGCATAGAACGGGTCGCCATTGTAAAGATAACTGGCTCTATAGAGCAGTACCACTGAGCGAAGCCCCTCGACGGTCTCCTGCGTGAAGTTGCCTTGATACTGGGGCACGAAGGCATGGTTCTCATCATACTGATGGAACAAGTTACCGCTTTTGAGGGCATAGTCGAACTCGCTGAGAATATAGTCGAAGCACTCGTCAATAGAATTGCGCTCCAGCGACATCTCACCAAGGTTATCTTCCACCCCGTAGATACGATCACCAACAAGTGGTACAGGTCCAAAATGCTTTACCAGACAAAAATAGTAATAGGCTCGTAAGGCACGACACTCGGCCTTAGTCGTGGCTTTCTCAGCATCCGACATGGGGGCGCACTCATCGACATGGGCCAGATAGATGTTGGCATACTGGATGGCACGATAGAAACTTTTGTACATGTCGTTCACCCATCCTGTTGAAGGCGACAGGGTGCCTTGGATGATGTTCTTATGCTTGCCCTGTCCCGAATCGCTCCAGGGCTGGTAGCCCGACATAGAGGCATGCAGCATCATACCATTGCCGGTGCCGCCTTGAAAGCGCAACCTCAGCTCGTTGGGGATATAGGAGTAGACGTTGGTCAGCCAGTTGAGTGTCTGGTCACGGTTGCTGAACACATCGTCAAGCGTGGTGGCATTCTTGGGTACATCGTCAAAATAATCATCGCACGATGAAAGCGAAAGCAACGTCACTCCGGCTAACATTAACCCATAACTATATTTCTTAATAGTATTCATCATGATTATGTTTCTTTATGATTATGTTTCTTTGATTGTTAGAAATTAATGTTGACACCGACGGAGAATGTTCGCACGTTAGGATACTTGATACCATTGTCAGAATTGATTTCTGGATCCCATAGTTTGAACTTACTGAACGTCAGCACGTTCTCGCCCATGATATAGAAGCGGCCGCCCGACAGGAATGAGTTTCGTGTCCACGCCTTCGGGAAGTAGTAAGAGATCGTGAACTGCTTCAGACGCAGGAAACTCTGGTCGCGCTTCCACCATGTACTGGTCTTGAAGTTGTTGATGTTGTGAGGATCGTTCTCGCCCCAAGCCAACAATGGATAGAACACGTCGGTATTCTCGGGATTGTCGGCACTCCAGCGGTCACTGATGTTGGAGTAGAGCGTGCCACCGCCTGATGTAGAGGTGAAGGGACGTATACCGTTGCCACGCAGGATGCGCTCGGCATCACCAACGCCCTGGAAAAGGATGCCAAGACCCAGATTCTTGTAGCGGAAATCGCCACCAAAGCCATAGTAGATGCGGGGTACGTCGCCACGGCTAATCTTCACCATGTCATACTCGTCAATGTGACCATCGCCGTTCATGTCCTTGTACATAATGTCGCCAGGTGAAACCAACTCGCCAGGGTAGGTCTCGCCAAACTGGCTGATGCCACGCTCCTGTATTTGCTGCTGGCTGGTATAAAGTCCTTCTGCCACGTATCCCCACTCGGCCAGCACGTTGCTGCCGCGGCGCTCAAGCCACGGATAGGCAGGAGTAGCCTGTGCGTTGTTGATGATTTTGTCGTCGTTCATCGACATGTTGCCACGAATCGACATAAAGAAGTCCTTGCCAAACTGGTGGTGATACTCGAACGATGCCTCCAATCCCTTGTTTTCCACCTCGCCTACGTTGGCCCGTATATTGGTGGCAAAGCCAGCCGTCAAGGGCACATTGTCGCGTGAGACAAAGATACGCGAGCGTCTTTCTTTGAACAGGTCGAAAACAAATGTCAGGTCGTTGTTGAAGAAATTAATTTCGATACCCAAGTCTTGCTTGTGAACCTTCGACCACTGAGGCGTGTAACCATAGCGACTATAGCCCAGACCGCTGCCGCCCCAATAGGTGCCATAGCCGCCGCCACCACCAATCTGCGTAAAATAGGTAAAGCGGCCGTCGGTTGAAGAGTTACCTACGGTACCGTTAGAATAGCGGAACTTCAAGAAAGAGATGTATTTAGACAGTGGTTCCCACCACTTCTCATTCGAAGGAACCCAGCCAATTGCCACTGCTGGGAAGAAACCGAAACGATGCCCCGACTCAAAGTTCTCAGAACCAGTATAGCCGGCATTCAGCTCCACGAAGTAACGGTTGGCGAAATCGTAGGTAGCACGAGCCGACAGACTTTGCTGTTTGTAGGGCAATGTCTTCAGAAGGTCGCCATCGTTGGCATCCAGATAGCTGCGTTCGTTGAACAGCAGCAGTCCTGACACGTTGTGAACTTTGTTAAAGGTGCGCTTATAGTCGAGTGCCGCCTCTAAGTAGAAAGTGCGATAGACCCACTTGTCGGAGCTGACATTCATTGACGTGTTGCCCCTATGCTGCTCAGTCAGTATGAGTTTGGATGGGTCGGTGTCTAACAGCGGTGTCGACGTGTCGTTGCCGCTGGCATCCTTCACCCACAGCAGATTGCCGGCCTCGTCGGTGGCCTGAGGATAGAGATTAGTATCTTCCACCCACACACCGTCTTGCTGGCGACCTGTCGGCTTCCAATTCGACTCGTGTACACCATATCGAAGAGCCTGTTTAGCCTTGAAATCGAATGCTACCAAAGCACGAGCAGTCAAGCCCTTGCTCCAACTCCAGAACCCCAGGTCTTGAGTCAGTTTGAGGTTAGTATTGATTTGCGTCTCGTGCTGTGTCTGGTAGCCACGACGTGTAAGCCAGTCCCATGGCGAGTCAAGCTCCGTATTGTGAGGTGACTGACCTGGAATTCTGCCGTCGGCATAGAGTACCGGATAGAGCACAGGATTGGTGTTCATGGCTCTGGCAAAGATGTCGTCAAGGTTATTATAGGGATAGTTACCACTGGCCAGCCAGCCGCTCACGCCTACATCAAGATTGGTTGTCTTGGAGGCCTTCAGATTGATGTTGGTCAAGAAGTTGTAGCGGTTGTAGTCAATCTCAGAACTATAGTCCTGCGTCTTGTCGCTCTTGGTCAGGCCACGCTCCGTGTAGTACGAGAGCGAGATATAGTAGTTGGCATTGGGAGCACCACCGCGGATGTTCATGTTGACACGACGGTTCCAACCGTTTTTATGGTACAGTTCTTTCATCCAGTCAACGTTAGGGTAGAGATAAGGATTGACAGATGCAGGCAACTTGCCACCATTGGCATCTATCAGTCCCTGCTTGTAAGCCTGTTCGGCATCAGTGAGTGCCATGTTGTTGGCAATCTTGGTGTTGATAATCTGGTTCTTACCGTAGTAGTTGCGTCCTTGACTGGTGGTGTAGGCTTCGTTGACGGCATTCATATACTCAATGCCATCAACCAGGTCGGGCACCTTGGTCAGGTTTGTAATACCCTGATAGACATCGAACGAAAACTTTGGCTTGCTGACCTCACCAGGCTTGGTGGTGATGATAATAACACCGTTACCACCGCGCACACCATAGACAGCAGTCGAGGCGGCATCCTTCAGAACAGTGATAGACTCTATGTCCTCGGGAGACAGGCTGCTCCAGCTACGCTCAATACCGTCGACAAGCACCAGCGGTCCTTCATTCTTATTGGTAAGTGTAGAGATACCGCGAATCCAGATGTCTGAGTCGTCTTGGCCAGGCACGCCAGTACGCTGAACAGACACTACACCGGACACACGTCCGGCAAGCACCGAACTGATGTTGCCAACAGGTGCCTTCACATCCTCCATTTTAAGGGTGGTTTGTGCACCAAGCACCGAAATCTTCTTTCGTGTTTGGTAGCCAGTCACGGTAACTTCGTTGATAGAGTTGGATTCCTCATGAAGGATAACGTCTATCAACGTCTTATTGGCCTTACGTTCCTCTGTCTTAAATCCGACATAGGTAAAGACCAGTATCTTGCCGTTATCGCAAGTCAGCGTGTACTGGCCGTTAAGGTCGGTAATGCCGGCCCCCGTCGAACCCTTGACTTTTACTGTAACACCGATAAGCGGTTCGCCATTCACGTCCTGCACACGGCCAGAGACCTTAATTGGCTCGGCAGCGTCGGCAATGGAAGCAAAAAGTGCTGCCAAGAGTAGCAGGGCGCCCTGTCGTAAGCAATATAAATTCTTTACTGACATAAACATTGTAGATTTATAAATATTTTATCAATGAGTCTGGTATAGGTAGAACAGGCCGCCTGCCCCATATAAGAGCGGGCGGCTTGCTGTAAGCATATACAATCTTTACTTCACCACCACCTTACGGCCGTTGATGATATAGAGTCCTTTCTGCAGTTGTTTCTGGCTGTTCATGCGTCGTCCCTGCAAATCATAGATACCTGTTGTGGCAGCTTTCTGCTCGCTTTGTACCCCCTGAATACTTGTTGAAATTTGGTCATTGACGACTCCAATGCTCTTCAGGACAGGATAGAGGTAACCACTCTCTGTGTCGAAGGTCCACACGTTGTCGAAGTCCCAGCCAATAAGAACATACTGCGTCTTATCTTGCAGTTCGTTAGCACCATAGCCTGCCTCGTCGTTCACTTCACCGCCTTCTGCCGTCGGATTGTTCCAAGGCCATTCCTGATCGCCGACAATCTCAGCATCCGTATTTAAGATATTGCCACTATAGTTGATGACAGCTCCTTGATCTGCACCCGCTCCAGCGGCGTTTACAGCAATGAAAGGATGGGCTTTGCGTCCCTCATTATGTACGTTACCTATTGAGACGGAGTTCTTCAAATTGATGGTTGTACCGGCAGAAGCTTCGATTCGTCCGATAAATCCGGCGGCCCAGCCATAGACGGTCACTTTAATATCTCCATTAAAGTAGGAATTCTCGATGGAAGCCCCCTTGCCCTCCAACTGTCCGATAAAACCACCAGCCTGCATCGCAGCAACAACTTCACCCGACACATAACAGTTTTTGATAGTAACATTGTCGGCATGACCAGCCAACAGAGCCACATTGTCATCGCCATTCACCTTACCTGTGACGGCAACTTGCTCGAAGGTCGTTCCTGAAGCGTTGCCAACCAGACCTATACGCTTGGTACCCTTACCCAGCACCTGCATATTCTCGAATGCAATATTCTTGATGGTAGCACTGACAGTCTTGTAGAACACGCCCTTTTCGTTGTCGCCGTTGAACTCTACCTTCAGGTTCTTCACCTTGTGACCTTGGCCGTCAATCGTACCAGAGAAGTCTGAAGTGAAGCCCTTGAAGTCTTTACCGTCCATGTCTATGTCGGCAGTGAGGACAAACTTGCCAGTGGGATTGCTGCCAATCTTCACAAACTCGTCCGCTGTAGCCACCTTGGTCTCACCATTTCCGTTGATGATATCAATTGACAGCGTGTTGCTTCCCTCGATAGTGAATAGGTTGGCAATGGCTGCTGGCATATTTGCCTGGATGGTGAGCGTACCGGCACCCAAGAAATTTCCCTCATAGTCAGCACAATAGAGAAGAGTGCTGCCAGTCTCGTCGCTTTCTACCTGTTCAACAAGGTTGGCACCCTCAGAAATCTGGAAGTCTATCTTCTGACCCCATGAGGCATGAACTTTACCCAGGTCTTTGTATTCATCTCCAGTCTTATAGACCAGTGCGTTGCTAAACTCGTCGTCGATGATGCGGGTCTTCAGCGGGGATTTCATCACCTTCAGCACGGGGAACATCAGCCCTTCGGCACCGGGCAGGAAAGTCCATGTGTTGTCGAAGTCCCACCCAAGTGTCTCGCTGTAGAAAGCTTTTGTGCGAGCAGTAGCATCGTTGACAGTAGCACCCTGGTCGCCATCCTTATCATCGACAGCGGCGCTATAGTTACCGCTGTAAAGGGTTGATTTCAGTACGTAATTGTTGCTGAGCGTTGTTGCGTCGCGCTTACCGTTGACGATACGCGGAACAATCCGCTTGCCATTAATATGGGCAGCACCCGAAAAACAGTTCTTAATGGTCGTTGCATCGTCCGAGTCTATCAGTGAGATAATACCCGTGTTGCTGCTATGACCATTGTTGTCTACAGTGCCGCAGAAGAGACTATTCTGCAGTGTGCCGCCAGTAGCAATACCGCAAAGGCCGCCCACCTGGTGCTCACGGGTTTTCACGGTTGCATCTGAGATACAGTCGGTGATGAGCGAGGGCTCGCCATTATTATTGCCCATGTTACCGACAATAGAACCAACGTGGTCACGACCTTCGATGTAAGAGTTCATCACGAAGATACGACGGGCCTCGCCACCGTAGAAATGACCGGCCAACGCGCCGACATTCTCATTACCCACCATGTTGGCATTTTCAAAGCCAAGGTCTTCGATGATAGCACCGCGAGTGGTGGCAAAGAGACCAACACTGGCCTGTCCAGACTGGTTGTAGCTCATGTTGCGAATCACGTGGCCATTACCATGCAGAATACCGGTGAACTCGGGTAGCGGTTGGAATTTAACGCCTGCCAAATCAATGTCGGCAGTGATATTGAACTCTCCGATGGGGTTCTTATCCAGTTTGGTCATCAGGTCCTCGGCTGTGGCAATGTTGGTATCCATTGACGTCACAGTAACGTCGATGTTCCGTGTGAAGCCCTTGATAAAGGCATCTCCAGTAGTGGAGATGGTAATTGTAGCCGTTCCTGCAGTAACACCGGTCAGCACAGTACCCTCGACATTGACAACGGCGGGATTATTGGAAACGATAGAGACCTTGCGGTTCATCGTAGAGAAGAGACCATCGACATCAGCTTTAGTGCCCAGGAAGAATTCGGGCAAATCCTTCATCGAGACAAAGTCGCCGTCGAATGGCACCTCCATCCCCTTCAACACAGGATAACGACCGTCGGCGAGATTCCAGACAGCAGCATCGAAGCCAATGGAAGTGTAGGTAGCTGCCTTTTTCAGGTCAGCATCAGACTTTTCTTCGCCCTGTACGTTTTTCGGGTCGCCGTTGCCATATTTACCAGCCTTGATGTTTGCTATAATCGTTTCATCTTTTATTGGGTCACCGGTTCGGATGGCACCTTCATAATACTTAATGGCGTCTGAAGCATAGCAGTCGGTCATCTCAATGGTTGCTCCATTAAGCATACCACACATGGCGAACATGTGGCTGTTATGGCTGCGCTCAATACCTAATGCGAATGGAGCTGACACATTACCCTTCATGGTGACTGTTCCGCCTTCAGCAAGACCTAAGATGCCGCCTACGCCACCCCAGTCGCCCTTACAATAGACCTGTCCCAGGAATACATTGTTCTCGAACGTGGCTGTGCCGCACGAACCGGCCAATCCACCTGCTTGCCAGCCAGAACTGAAGGAGGCTGCCGTAGAAAGGCAGTTCTTCATGGTGCCTTCCAACCGGCCTATGATGCCGCCCACGTGGTCATTGCCCTCGACAACACCTGATGTGAAGCATGCTTCTATGGTCGTGTTGTTCTTGGCCCAGCCTACGATAATGCCGGCTTTCTTACTGCTTCCCCAGTCCGCAACCTTGGCCTCGACAACCCGAAGATTCTTAATCGTAGCACCATCCGTCTCGCCAAAGAGACCTGTCGGGCTGCCACCGGCAATGCGAAGTCCCTTGATGGCATGTCCAGCACCATCGAGTGTACCAGTGAAGGTAGAGATGGGAGTCCATTGTTCACTCAGGGTAATATCGTTCGCCAGAACGTACGACCCTGCCAAATCATTAGCAATCGCCTTCAGACCTGCCTCGTCGGTAATCTGAGTCTGTGCTGAAGCACCCATGGCTGCCAGCATTGCGAAAGCAAATACGAATGACTGTTTCAGTCTAAGTAATGATTTACGCATAATAGTTAAATTTTAGTTATGATAATTATTTATGAAAGATTATTCGCTGTGTGTTCGAATGACGATTGTCGGCAGTAGACAGCCGATAGAGGTAAATTCCGTTGGGCAGATGGCCCGACCACAGGAGCGTCTGATTGCCCGCGCTGACCTGATAATCCTCACGGCAGACGATGCGCCCGTCGTAAGACAGGATATTGAGTGTAACTTGCTGGATGCCAGCTGGCACTTGACAGCGAATCTGCGTACTACCCTGGCAGGGATTAGGCGAGTTACCCAACAGGCGGATGGTCGATGTAGGTGCTACAGTTGTCGGTTGCTGAATGGCAGTGACCGTCCGTGGTTTGCCATAAACCCCAAACTCATAGATACGGGTGGTATAGCCGCTCTGCTCACCCTGAATCATCTGCAAGCGGACACGGTCGGTGGTAAAGGGCGTAACACCGCGTACTATTTTATTGTCTCTGTTGCCCGATATCACATCCACATCTATCCATTTTCCATTGGCATAGCGCTGCAACTTACAGGCATGGGTAACATAGTCGTCCGACTCACTGCCCGCGTTGAGCAGCATCCATTGGCAAATCTCGCGCGGTTCGCTGAAACGATACTCCAGATAGGGAGTCTGGCTCTGACTGGCTGTTACGCACCACTTGGTCAACTCATCACGGTCTGCCGCCATCTTGGCACTCTCGTTGGCATTATTCTGATGACTGGCCACGATGTTTGACGGCTTGATCCACTCGCCACAGCCATCGTCCGACAGACTACCCAGTTCTTGATAGTCAATATAGGTCTGAAGAGTAGTGAGCGGCTGAATGTCGTCGGCTTGCGTGTCAGAGACGGTAGCTGCGTAAACCATCAAACTGCTGTTGGAAGGCAGTATCAACTGCGATGCACCTTCGGGTAGTGTCATGGCAAAGCGGTACATATAAAGAAAGCGATATTGCTCATCGCTATTGCCGCTGATATGATGGCTATGGGTGGTGGTCAGGGCTACGTCTTGTTTGCGGTAGTGTGTTCCTCCGTTATAGGGCGAGTCCAGTTGTCCTAACGTACCACCATAGTAAGGAACTTCAAACTGATAGGTTTGGTCGCCCACCACAAATTCGCCTACCGTGCCCGTAGCCTCGGTAGAGGCCGCCAGAAGATACAACTTGCGCCCTGCTGCTGGCAGGTCGATGGTCTGCCCACTACACCGTACGGCGTTTTTCTGGCCGTCAGATCGGTTGCCCATGACGAAACTGATGCCGTCGGCGGTCACTACATCGGGAACAAGTTCGGCTGGATAAGCGTAGGGAGCACTCTTCTGGGCATCGTTTTTCTTCGAGTCGTAACTCATCATGTCGACATTATAAGGCAGAGAGACAGCAACATCGGTCTGCTCATCGGTGGGCGTCATAGCGGCCGCCAGCGTGACGGCAAAGGTTTTAGGCTGATACTTGCTTATACTGAATGTTAGTGTATTATCACTGGTTGTAACACTGCCTACCTGCTCTTCCAGTCCATTGACCTCACGGGCTGAGAGCACACGTGCCGGGAAGGTAAGAGTTACCTGGTCGTGCTGTTGCCCTGCCCACTCGTAGACGCGCACAATGAGCTCGTTTGTCTCTTCTGCTTTCTTGACCGCCTTGACTGCTACTTGGTCGGTGCTGACAGAAAGA
>Ga0256407_10007818_pt1 | contig 15898 bp, 10 predicted proteins | sample RumenRJG_04DNA_FD_193489 | JGI IMG/M metagenome (GOLD analysis project Ga0256407, IMG submission 193489) | Bovine rumen microbial communities from Lethbridge, Alberta, Canada - RJG_04 | ecosystem: Host-associated > Mammals > Digestive system > Stomach > Rumen | place: Canada: Alberta...
TTCTGTAATCTTTCATACTCAGCCATCACTTTTTGATGGTCTGCAAAATCAGAAAAGGCAGGATTACACATGCCTACAGCAATTGCAGCAGTCTTGTATGTCTTACCTGTGCCAGGAGCACCTTGCAAGATAATCTGTTTCTTTTGTCTGAGTATTTCTAATTCTTCCATTGTTTCTGAACCATTATTTGTTAGACCTTCTATTATTTCTTCTTCATCCATGTTTTCCAATAATGCAACGATTTTCTGTGCCCAGTCCTTCTTCGTGACATTTTGCAATCGCGGAGCAACTGATGTTGTATCACGGGATTCTTTTAGAATTTGTGTTATATCCCATTCCCCCCTGCGCCACTTGGCTTCTACACAATGATTGTTTACATGATGGTCTGGATTATAAAAATATCCTCCAGTAATTTCACCAACAGCCACTATCTTGTTGAAATCCTTATTCCTACAAATCAAATAGTCACCGACCTTCATGTTGTGCTTCATATCATAAAGCATCTTCACAGAATGTCCTGGTTCTTTGATTTTGTAATCATCTACCTTTTCCTTTAGAGCATTCCTGATTCCTTTCTGGTCACGAAGCTCATCATTGTCAAGACTGCCTATTTCGCCCCATTCATAGATTGAGACATAATTGTCATCAACCATATCGTCAAAGTTCCGAATATCTTCACCTGGGACAAATAGCCATATTTGCTTTTTGTTGAACTTACCCTGTCTCATGGCATTCCATATAACAGTCTGTGCTGTTAATGGCAAACTTGTTAGATAGCCGTGTTGACCAACCTCCGAATCAACCATATTACAAAGTTCGACATTAGCTTTTACCATCGGAACGACTCTATCATTCAACAAATCATAGAAATGGACTAACTTTTGCCCCGGTTTCTTGGTTTCGACACCAAACAGTTCACAGAGGTTTTGATAAACATCGTTTTTGTAGAATGTATATTTCTCTGGATATTTGACAGCAAGGAAACAGCTGATAATACGCTCGTCACAGCACGAACTCGTTTCCTTGTCTGGGAAATACTGTTTTATCTTAGTGTCCCAAAGCCGATCACAGCCATCAATAAATGATGTCACACGCATCTGTAAAGACTGAGTTTCATCATAGAGGGCGCGATGTAAAGTACGGTATTCTTCGGGTTCATACTTCAAAAAATTCTGCATTGCAGTACGTTGGTTACCCGAATACCATAGATTCAAGAAATTCATTTCTGACAAGTTCTTCACGAAGTCCGAACTGTCTGTATCAAGTTTGTCATAATACTTTGAGACAATATCCCACTTATACAGTTCTTGCTGTCTGTTGTCACCGTTTAAGCCATATTGCTTCAGATGTACGACGAAGTCATTTATGAGTTCATTTATAGTCATAATTATTATTCACTATTACAATTTTTAATTGCATTAACTCAAATATCTTCATAGACACTACGAATCTCCCAATTATCATATCTTTTAGATATTGAACTATTATATTCTTCTAATAAAGACGAGAATCTATTCCAAAAAGAGTTATAGAATTCCGCATGTTTATCAATCAGCATTTGCTTATATCCATTACATTCTTCTTCTGTATATTCTCGTGATTGTTCTCGATAAGCATTGTTGTCATACATTGAGCAATATGATATTTCCACATTATCAACGCTTTTTTTTAACCTTATCATTGGATGAAAATTCTTCTCAGCCAATTCCTTTGCAACTAACTTAACAAAATAGAATTCTTCTAAGCTTTGTGATGGAACAATCAGATGAGTCCATTCATAAGCATTATCATCCCTACCAACTCTACTTTGAAATTCATAATTTTGCTTAACAGTCAATTTTTCAAGAAAATACTTAGATAAATAAGGATATTGGTGATTTAAGTCTTTTTTTTCTGCTAAGATTTCCTTCTTGCACAATAGTATTGAAAAAAGAAGAATTAAATCAATATCTTTGTGTTTACTCATTCCCCAGTTCAGAAGAGGAATTACTACATTAATAAAATATTCCAAATTTTCTATTCGCACATAATCAAACTCAACATCTTTCAAAATGTATTTGATTGGATTATATTGTCCATCAACAAAAACCAATTGGAGATGAGCTTTTATGAAATTGTATGTACCCAAATTTCTAAGGAACTTGACATCCTCTTTAAACAAGTTAAAGTCTCTAAGAATGATGTTACCTATTTGAATAGGCATATCATACTCCATCGAATTAAATAAGTCAATAGTACCTATTCTGATTTTGGCTTGTTTAGCAAAAAACAAAGCAGGAACTTCTATAAAATAGGTTAGAGGAGACTTGCATCCTTTTACCTTATCTTCTTTAGTGAAATGGGAGTTATCATATAAATATTTCATATCTTATCTTTTATCGGGTTTCGACTAAGATTCTCCAGCATCACAATTATCTGTATCATTTTCAATGCAATGGCCATTCATTTCCAATTCAGTAATACAAGAACCCGTCGCATAACAATACATAGTGATAATAATGTTAATGGCAGCATTTAGCTCCTGTTCTGAAGCGGTAGGTGAAATATGGGATTCGCTGTTGCGCCATTCTTTCACCATAAGCAACCACTGGTATAATTGTTGCTTAGTCTCATTTGTACTATATTTCAACTGCCATAGTGGCTGCACATCATGTATCACATTAGCCCAAGTAACATCATCTCCTTCATGCTGTGGCTTTACTTCTTCATCTTTATACAGATAATAGAGTTTCTTCAAATATGCTTCAAATTTAGTAACCAAAAGATTGAAAGCAACATGTTTGTCCACTATCGTAGCCTCCTTCTTGAATAGATTCACAAATGCACGATGAATAAACACACCAACTCCATCCAGTTTCTCAAGTGACTTTTTATTAATCACATAAATAAGAGCATCCAATATCTCCTTTTGTGGACGCATGTTCTGACTTACACCCTTTAAGGTAAAGGATATTATCTCTTCAATTCTATTCTTTATCTCGTTTACATGTGGTTCTGTGCTACCTGCTGTTTCTTGTGGATTCTCCAAATTATCAAACTGGTCGTCTATATTGTCATCGTTCTCCTCTTCCACATTATCTATTGTCACATCATCATGCAGATAGGCATAGATAATTTTCTTACGACTTTCTGCACTAAGAATAAACTCTTTCAGCAGATAACTCCACTTAGTCATCATAAAAGGAGGAGCAACAGGTTTACCCTCTACCATCTCGATAAAAGCGATAGTTTTCTCCTTGTTAACAGACTTACGTAACTCTGTAAAACGCTCAAATTCATTCAAATTCTCCTCTGTGACATTCGAGGTCATAATGTCCTTCAGTTTATCGAAATCCACACCTGTTGCCTCGTGTAGAATACGCATCTGGTCAAACAATTCTTTCAACTGATATTCGTTGATGTAGTCCTGCAACGTTTTACCAGACTCTGGACGAAGGTCACCTCGTTGAATATCATGCAGTATGAGAATAGCTGTACGCTGGTCTTTCTGTGAAAGAGTAGCAAAAGTCTTATGCAGTTCCTTCAGAGCAGCCTTTGTCATTTCGCTACCAGGTCCCTCATTGTAGAGTTGCTTGATGAACTTCTCGAACTTTGAGTTGATATATTCTGCATCAATTTTACCTGTACTGATTTCAGTAATAAAAACATTCTCAGGATAGTCAAAATCCTTACCGGGGGTTCGGGGTCCTGGAGGGTTATTAAAGAGCTCTTTGTAACGGAGCACCAAGATTTGATACGTCTGCTCATCGAACTCCATCTTTACAGTTGTTACACTGTCGCCATGCTTGAAGAAATACACACTTTGATCCCATTGAAATCCTTGGAATTTTGCAGCCTCTATCAATCGCGTCATCTGAACAAAATCCTGAGCGAACATCCTGCAGTCAACAGGTGAAGGTGGCAAGGTCTCAAAATTCATGATGTTATTCGACTGGAAGATGTCACGAATATGACGGAACAAATCGTTGATGAAGTTCAGGTTCTGCTCCAACTTATCAACAAAAACTCCCAAGGGTCTGTCCACATACAATTTCAAAGCATCTTCAATATTCTTCTCCATTGTATATGGGAACGAGTAGTAATAGATATTACCCCAAGGCTTGTCTATTTTATTAAAGATACGATTCGTACGCGAGAATCCCTGAATGATATCCACATAAGCCATCAGCTTGTCAACATACAGCGTATTCACCCATTTTGAGTCATAACCCGTCAACATCTGGGTTACCACAATGAGCAAGTCAATCTGTTGTGAACGGTCATGTTCAATATTCGTGTAAGGTTTCTTGTGAGCCAGACGCTTTGCCACATCCTTCTTATACTTTCCATAATTGGGTAGCCCAAACTTCGTCTTATATTTCTCATTATAGTCTGACAGCATCTCCAGCAAAGCATCTTCCTTTGCTATGCCCTCATCTGTGTTGTCAATGTTATTGTCGAATACAGCTACCACATTCAAGTAACTATACTGTTCCTTGAATATCTTATAGTAAGCCATTGCTTCAGGAATATTTTGGGTAGCAAGCATAGCGTGGAACTTAAAGTTCTTGCTTAATACAGCGAACTTTCTGGAAATGTGTTGTGCCACCTTTTGATGGTGTTCAGGCTGTTGATATATGTCCTTTTTCCCTCTGGGCAAATAATACTCTATTCCATGCTTCATAACGCCATCTTCCATGTAAAATGACGGCATCTGTAGTTTGCTCATGAAAAGATCATAAACCTTCATCTTATCAGCATCACCAATAATCTCGTCAAGCGAATGAACATCTAACTTATAGAACGCAGCCTTTTCTCTAAGTTCCTGCTCGTTGCTATAAGTTATCTCTTTATAGACATCAAATCCTAACACATTATTGTCAGGTATAGCATGAGCAATGGTATATTTGTGCAACATGTTGCCAAACAGCGTTTCCGTCTTGATGTCATTGTGTGAGTTCTCGTCAAAAACGGGTGTTCCTGTAAATCCAAATAAGAGCGCTTTAGGGAAGGTATGCTGAATATTGAGAAGCATCTTTCCAAACACACTTCTATGACATTCGTCAACAATAAACACAAGTCGCTTCTTGCCAATCTTTTCTATCTTTTCATCTGTTACCAAGGGATTATCCTTGATATTTGACATCTTCTGGATAGAGGTTACAATCAGCTTTTCATCGCTATCAGAACTCTCCAGTTTATTGGCCAATATCAATGTATTCTGGGTATCCTGAATTGTGTCATCCTCACCTGCGAATCCACGATATTCATCCAAAGATTGTATGCTCAATTCTATTCGATCAACCAAGAATACCACCTTGTCTGCATCACCACTATTGGCTATCAATTGTGCCGTTTTAAAGCTGGTCATGGTTTTACCAGAACCAGTAGTATGCCAGATATATCCGCCCTTCTTACCTTTCTCGTCCCAGTTAGTCTTCTGAGTAGTGTCCCAAATAGCAGTAACAGCATGATACTGATAAGAACGCAGCACCTTCAAGGTCTGGTCTTTATCATCAGCTATCGTATAGTAGCCTATCAGTTGGTGAGCCATCGGAATGTTCAGTAATTCTGTTGCAACCTTGTGCCAGTCGAATATCTCGTCATTGTTGAAGTCTGCCCAATGGAATTGAAACTCTTCTGCAAAACCCTCTTCTATGCCAGGATTTGCGAAGTATAGTGTCTTCTCTGGCGTCATTGCCACAAACACCTGTACCAAAGAAAAAATACCTTGACTAAATACTCCCTCATGCATATAGCGTTTGATCTGGCCTATTGCATTTGACACGAAATCGTGAGAGCGCTTCAATTCGACATGAATAAGAGGCATACCATTTATCAACAGCATCACATCACCTCGTCTGTCACCTGCCAAAGGATGTGCTGTTTTGAAGTGAGGCTGACGGACTATCTGGTAGCGGCTTTGTCCGGCACATATTTCTTTTGCATCAAACAGCTTTAAATATACCTCCTTGCCATAGTTGCGAGTATCTTGCTTATTGTCGCGCTTGATACACACCTCTCTGGCATTGATTCGCTTATTGATTTCGTAGGGTGTATGCCAACTGTTCACCTGATCAATAATTTGCTGCATTTCAGTGGGTGTCAGTTGAACATTTCCAAGTTTCTCCTGTTCACGATTATTCTCATAGATAATTTGTGCCCAGTTCTCCAACAGTTCTTCTTCTGATGGATGATTGAATATCTCAGGCTCCCAGCCATGTTGCTTCAGCACTTCGCATAGAGCCACCTCGAAATCAAGTTCCTTATCAAAGGTTTGTATATTATCTTTGCTGTTCATATAACTATGCTTTAGACGTTAGTGTAAATTTAACATTATTGTTTGTGGATAAGGATTGGATATCAATCCCTATATCCTGCAAATTCTTCTTAATATCTTTCTTACTCTGTTTATCTCTAGTAATAAATTCAATATCCATAGTTTTCCTTGTATGGAAATCGCCAGGCTGTGAGGCTGCTTTTAAAACATCCTTAAAATATATAGCATCTATATATCCCATGGATAGTCCAAAGAAAGTGATACTTCTCGCATCCATTAATAAAGGCATAATTTTACCGGGATCATAGTTGTCATCCATTGATTTCTGCATATCACGATAAAGTCCTTTTATGCGATTATCGTCATGGAACCCAAATATACAACTATTCTTTTCTATTGTACCATGAATAGGAATATATTTAAAATCAGCCTTGGGGGCAATCTGCTTGGCAACTTTGCTTAAAGGAGTGTAATTAAACGATATTAATTCTGGCAACATATCATTAGGCAGTTGGTCACGAGAACGCTCCTCCATATATGACTTTAACATTTCATACGCTTTTGATTCTACAACCACTTGCTTATTAGAACACTCTCCTACAAATCTTTCAAGTTGTCCTTTGATGCTCAAATAATCGCGATAATCCTTGTTCATTAATTCTTCGTCTAAATCTCCTTGGGATTTCAAGAGACAATAGTCAAAGATAGTGCGTTCTAAATCATACCAGTTTTCACCAGCATGATCAAGCAAATAAACAGGCAAGCAATCTTCTCCTGAAGGAAAATGGATCTTCCATCTCACCAATTTGCTATCATAGAATTCCTTATAACTTGTGCGCCAGCCCAAGTCTATATCGAATCCATTGCCTATTACATAGATATGCTTCATATAAAACTAAATATCACCAATCATGCATTCAAACAAACATTTTATCTAAACATGCAGCCTTTATCTGCTTCAGTTTCTCGAGTTTCTGCTCCTGCAAGGAGATTTGCTTTTCAAGGCTACAGAAATAAGTGGCTATCTTTTGCTGTTCCAGCTTTGAAGGAAAAAAGAAACTCATTTCTGAGAACTCGCTAAAACTGATAGAACGTCCATCACGTATGCCATAAGTAATTGCTTCAAGACTTTTAACAAATGACTTTGACATGAAGATTATTTTCCAGAAATAGTCATCATGTAAATTGAAATTTTTAAATCCAAAAACTGTATAAGCTGGCGATGTTATTCCTTCTACTGCAGAATGAGCAAAGCCTCCCTGAAAAGATCGTAAATGAATAACGTACTGCCCAGGTTTTACGACTTTGTATGTAACCTCATTGGCCTTATTATGACTTATTGTGTACCCAGTATCGCTTCTAGGAGCCATACCACGAATATCCTGATTTGCAGATAACACAGGTAAATCTGGCCTATTTCGTTCATTGAAAGTCATGAACAGATTCACCGCTTTATCCTTTACCCACTCTCCTTCAAATCCTTTGAATCTGACACGAGGAGTAGTTTCACCTGCTTGTGGGAACATAGAAACAAGAGAAGCGGACTTTATCTGCTTCAGCGATTCTATCTTCTTTGTTGTTGTCTGAATCATTGAATCAAGCGACTTGAAATAGTTAGCTATGACCTTCTGCTCATCCATTGAGGGTCTATTGCAATGACAAGCACACAACTTGTCATAAAAGAAATATAGACGTACACCTCCTTCTTGATATAGTTCCACAAGTCTTTTAAAATACGATGTCTTAAACCAAATATTCAGCCATTCATTATTTGTCTCACTGTCTGTTTTGAAAATCACATACAAGGAACTTACAATTACGTTCTTATTTAAATTATCATAACCAATAGAACCAACATTGATTCTTGCTGGATTATAGGCAAATGTATCAGGCGTAACTATATAATACTGTCTTTTGTCAGCATTTGCCATAGTTCCTCCCTTTTCAAATTGCACATTTTGAGGAACGAACCCCAATTCATTAGATATTGAATAACTTTCTAATGACAAATTATCTCTATTCTTTTCTCCTGAAGGATAGGAGATGTCTTTAAAAGAAACATTCTCCCACTCTCCATCAAATCCTTTAAGTCTTATTTCTGGTTTGGCCATAGCTTATCCTTTTATAGAGTTCTTAAATTCATTGAGACCACGGATGGCATACTCATCTCCTGTCAAGTCGGAAATGAGGTATGAGAGTTCTTCTTGTGCTGTCACAAGCTCTGCATTCAAATCATTATAGGATACAGCATATTTCGCAGACAGAGTTTCAACCTTCTTGATAATCGTATCTACGACTTCAGAAGCTGTAGCAATTATCCCATTCAGAACAGGAGTAATCCACTTTTCATGCAAGAAATGCTTTACCTCTTCATCTTTTAAGTTTTGGATGGCATGAACCGTGTCTGATTCCAACTTTATTTTAGCTACTTTAATCGCTTTGTTGACTTTCGTCTGCTCATCCCACAAAACTACCATCTGCTTCAATTTCACTTTGGTCTCAGCCTCTACCTCATCCCCCTTGGACTTGGCATCCTTCTTGATCTTTGCCTTGTCAATCTTGGTATTGTCGTCAGCATCCAGGTACTCCTGGCTTTCGTCTTCAGTAAAGCTATCGCGAAGCTCGTCAACCTCACCATTGATGTCTTCAACTCGTTGCTGCATATTGGCAATATTTGCCAAATCATCAGCAAACATCTCTTGCTGAATCATATCAAAGGGAATGATGCGACCTTTCAGCCCGTCAGGAACTTCAATCTCCTCATCACCCTTCTTCACCAGCTTCGTTGCCTCCTCAACAGTACGAGCAGCATCAAAACCTTCCGTCTGGAGCGTCTCAATATCGTTGACTATATTCTGCCAATTATCGCTCAGCGCCTGATAGGCAGCATAACGGTCTATCAACGGGATGTCTTTCAGACGACGGAATATATCGTCAGTAATCTCATCCTGCTCCTTCATCTCGTTCACACTCATCACGTTGGTGATAAGTCGACGATGCAGCTCATCTTCAAAATCTGCAAAAGCGTTGCCCATCTTACTGATGAAAGCCTTTACATCTGCATTCTCTTTCACAGAGGCTGCTACATCTTCTACTGCCAAACGAGAATAAGGTATATCCCCTTCTGACTTGAACAGATGGTTATGGAGAGAAGGGAGCACATCCCAATAGGGCTGCATAGCAGCTATATCGCTGTTAGGGATGCCACCATTCATCGTAGCATAGATATCATACTGTTCTGCAGCTTCTGAAGAGTCCACATAACGAGGAATATTCAGGTTATAACCGTTTTCGCGTATTTCATCACGACTTACAGTACGAGAGAAACCAGGAACAGTCTTACGATCTCGCCATGTATCAGCGATACGCTTAACATCTGAAGCACGTAGTTTATTCTGTTTGCCATCCTTGACAAAGCCCTTTGAGGCATCAATAATCAGGACATCATCATTGTCCCTGTGCTGTTTTAGTACCATGATGAGTGTGGGAATACCTGTACCAAAGAAAATATTAGCAGGCAGACCTATGATGGCATCAATATTATTCTTCTCAATCAGCTGCCTTCTGATTTGTCCCTCAGCTTCGTCATCAGGATTTCCACGGAACAGCACGCCATGAGGCAGGACTATGGTCATAATACCATCTGATTTCAAATGGTATAACTCGTGCAAAAGGAAGGCGTAGTCAGCCTTACTCTTAGGAGCAACACCGTATTCCTTAAAACGATAATCAAACTCAGCATCAGTTGGGTCCCAATGCTGTGAATATGGGGGATTTGATACGACAGCATCCACGCGGAGAGCCTTGCCTGCATCAGGACCAGTCTTGCTGATAGGCCAGTCTTCGCCAAGAGAGTCAGCACAACGAGTATCGATGTTGCTTGGACTAATGCCACGCATCACCAGATTCATACGAGTTAGGTTGTAGGTATTCTCCTTCAGTTCCTGAGCATAGTATTTCACATGGTTCTTATCCTCAATATGACGCCCTACACTCTTACCAATGGTAAGCAATAGTGAGCCAGAACCACTGGTGGGGTCATAGATTTCAATATTGTCCTTCGCCTTATGATGCTCAGCAACAATCTCAGACATCAGGATAGCAACCTCATGAGGGGTATAGAACTCGCCAGCCTTCTTACCAGCATTAGCTGCAAAGTTACCAATTAGATATTCATAGACATAGCCCAGCACATCATAGTCCTGCTTGCTGTCCGTAGGAATATCCTTAATATCCTTGATGATACCTTTCAGGGCTTTGGTCTGAGCAGAAGGATTCTCGCCCAATTTGCTCAATCCAGCCTGCAGCGTGATGAAGATCTTCTCATACACCCCTTTGAACTTGTCGCTAATCAGCGCATCAAATCTGTTCAGGGCTGCACTCAAATCAGACACACTAAAGCTGACATCAGGCTTCAGCCATGTTGAAAAGAGATACTTATATTCAATGAAGTAGCCGATATGGTCTTTGCAGTCGCCAATCAGTTTCTCCATATCAGGATTGCTATAATCCTCCACGAGGTAAGGCAGATAATCGTCTGTCCACTCGTGTTCAGTCTTCAGATAGTTCACCTCATTATCTGAAAGGAACTTATAGAAGATAAGTCCCAGGATATAGTCCTTATACTCGTTGGCATCAATCTTTGAACGCATCTTGTTCGCAGAAGACCAGATTTTGTTTGCTAACTGTTGCTTATTCATATGCTGATACTATTAATTACTAGTTGCGGATGCAAAATTAAGACTCTATTGTGCAGTCTATTTGCACTATTAGTTTATTTCTTAAAATTATCTGTTTTTATTTGTTTTCTGAATCATTTCTAGTGCCAAATTGCTAACAATTCTGTCGATTTTATCTTTGGATTCTTGATCTTTGGGCAATTGGAGAGACCATATCAAGACATTCATAAGTTCAAATATCGTGGATGAGACCAAAAATGGAGCAGAACCATTTTTTACTGCCAGGTCTGTTACCTGCCTATGGGAACCTTCGTTAGCAAGTGTAACCAATGAGAATAGATTACGCTGAATATAAACAGGTATATAATCATTGAGCTTAGGATTACCCAAGAATCTGCTGCAATCATTTAAGTTTGTTCCATTAAATGGAGTTGCAAGAAGACCAATATTACTAACTGTTTGCATTATCCAATCCAGTACTTTTCTAATCTTGTTGAAAACATCTGCATTACTAAACTCTCGATTCTCATGTATCTTGATAATACTGAGCATTTCCTCATAGATAGGCGATTGGAGTCTGCTAAACAATTCTGGATATTTGTTCGCAATCACCCTATTCGGAGTGTCTTCAATCATATTGATAATGTCTTGGCAAAGCCTCTCATCATCAGTATTCTTCTCGTAATAATACGGAAAGAATGATTTGAACATCTCATCACTCAACAGGTCTGGTTGACCAGTTGAAATAAAATACGGCAGATTACTGAATTGTTCCTTAATTCTCATGACGGCTTTCTGAAGGCTTCGAACATTAGCTACTTCTTGCTCACTTTCATCAAGCACCTTGGCATCAAGAATTACTGCTTCATAGAAGTCCGGGTGCTTGGCATAATCGTCAAGTCCCTCCTTCTGAGTCTTAAACGGATGAAGCTCCATCTGATATTCAAACAGACAGTGCTTCTTGAACGAGGTCATGGTATCCCATTCATCGTCAATCCATAATATGTGATACTTACTGTTCATTATCTCTATGTATAGGTAAGAATACTCTTACTGTCGTTAAACTTGTATTACCTGATGTCTCACTGAAGATGTCATAATCTCCACCATAATGCTCCACGATAGACCGTACAATGTAACCACCTTCACCAGTACCGGCAGTTACTCCTGCTTTTTCACCTTTAAGTCCAAAGCGCAACTTATCCAAGCCTTTAGGGAGAGGATTACCGTTGTTTATAAAGTCAATCTGAAACATATCACGTTCCTGGTCAACTGACAGTTGAATGTCAATACTGTAATCTTCACGAGACAAATCTGTAAATCCATGCTTAATAGCATTGAATATGATATTGTCGCAAAGCCGTTTCAAATCATCCTTTGCAATAAATACATTAATGCCTTCAACATAATCGGGGCAAGCTTCATGATATGCCTTAAATCCTAGACTATAGTCAAAGTTCAAATAAACATCAGGAATATCGAAACCATAATTAGCCAAAGCCTTGTAATCGGTGTCAAAGTCAACAGAGTAATTGTCACCATCATAATAGTTCTCCATAAGGTATCTGTCAATATTGACCACCTCAGGATTGCCGAATTTCGACTCTCGCGTAAATATTGACAGAAGATCTGAAAGCGACTCAATAGCTTTTTCCTGATTAAGGACTTCTTCTCTCATACCGCCAAGGAATTCCTCTTCTGAAAAATCATCCTTGTGATTTAGATAATACCACAAATTCTTTCTTGCACTTGAAAGTTGACGCAGATGTGGCATCATATCATGCTTACGAGAACGAATCTCGTTTGAAAACTCAGCAATTCTTCTGTCCAGAACCTCCTCTAAATGAAGAGCCTTTACCTGTTCCAACATGGCTGCATGTCTAGCCTCTTGGTAAATAGAACGCTGTTGCTCCAAACTTGGGTACGCTATTTGCTGACGAAGCAAGCGAGTCTTCGAGATATGCGGAGCACCCATGCCGATTGTGGGAATTTCGGTTTTTGCCAAAACCATGCACAAATATTCTGCATCAATTCCTTCATTTGGAATTGCAACCAAAATATTCTGATTTACAAAAACAGGTTTATCGGGAGAAGCTTTCACAATTGAAGGCTTAAGAGTACGAACAGTAGAAAGAAGTATTGCATCTTCTGTTAACATTGCACATCCACGAAGAGCATTCTTCTTGTCAATAGCATCTACATCTACATAAGGTCGAGTCCAATCATCAGAAAGATCTGAAATTTGAATCACATTCCCAGAATGGTAGTCAGTAGAACGTTTAATCTCCGGGAAATGTATTATATCCTCAATACGAGCAGATGTATACCCTTCAGGACAGCTAACTTCTTTCTGATTTAGGTAATCTGCTACATTCCAAGAATAATCATTCTCTTCTATTTGCTCAAATGATATTGTAGCAGAAACTTTCTCGCTATCCTTATGATATACATTCATGATATCACCAATATTTAGATGATTCTTATATCGGTGATTAGTAAAGAGGTCTGATGCATCTATCATTCGAACTCCATCTTTATGAAGAGAGTTCTTCCTGAATACAAGGAACACGACAGGGATAGTGGTAGAAGCCAAGAGATTCTTGGGCAACAAAATAATCGTATCAATATATCGGTTCTTTGTGGCCCATTCACGCATGCGCGCTTTTTCCCCTGAAGTCCACATTACTGAAGGAGAAACAAACGTAATGCAACACCCATTAGGAGAAGTACTTTCAACAAATCGTGAAATAGCAACATTCTCCATTTCTTCCATACTATTTGTATGAACTAGCGGAGATGGCTGATCCATCTGAATCTTGGCATTAAAAGGCGGCATTGCGACAATCGCATCGTAAATTTTGGTAGTCCACGAATCTACGCTTTGATTACAATACGAAACCTTATCTGCCTTACCGGAAAGATCGACACGAAGCATACCCAGTGCCCATGCATCATGATTGATTTCACAAGCATCTAAAGTGCTATAACGTTCCATATCTGTAGTCAGACGCATCACCCCGCCAAATGGATTGAACACCTTAATATCTTCGCTCAAAAGAAAAGCATCTACAAGAGTTGCAAAAGTATCTGGTGCAGAATACAATGCGAACTGATTATCCTTTACGGTCAACTCCTCTAAAAAATAATCATACCAGCGAATATATTCACCTTCGCTAAATTCAGACATTTGGAGCATTCCAATCACATCATCGAATTTCTCCAAATTAGTTATGCTCTTGACCTCATCAATAATTTCAAGAACGAGGGAGAGCATATCTTTTGTCAATCTGATGCTTCCTACATTGGATAAAACCTTATGAGGTGTATTACCATCAACATCTTCTAATGCACCTTTCTTTTTCAAAACGAGCAGTACACCAACGAACTTGGCAACCATATATGGGTTTAACGAATTTCCATATATGTTTGTCATCTGACGCAAAATACCATTCATCAAATACTCATTCTCGTGATTTACTGCTGTGCCTTGTCTCATTTGCAACAAAATTTAGAGTGAAACATTGAAATATCGGGTGCAAAGTTATGAGTCTATTGTGCAGCCATTCTTCACAGTAGGATAAATTTTAAAATATTCTTGAATTTTTTTCGCAAATTGCTCCCTATACCACTGAGGTTGGAGTATTTCTACTTGTGGCCCAAATGATAAAAGCATCGCCTCTAATTCTTTATTTGGACGAACCTCAACTTGTATGAGACAATTATCTTCGTCGATAGTCGTTTGTGTATGATGAATCGGTTTAGAAACAACATAGGGGAAACGTTCCTTATCGAACCGTAACAGTACTTTCTCTACCTTTATACTATCATCTGGAATGGTAACGCCAACAACATCTTGGAAATGTTTCTTAAAGTCAACCTCAGTATTTGGTATAAATTTCACATCTGCATGAGTGAACTTTACAATTCTATCGAGAGGTCTATTGGCAATGCGCGAGCCATGCGATGTTTCTTCTAATCCAAAGAGAAACCAACGATTATTGTATTGTTTAACATGATATGGATGAAGAACAGATTCTTTTTCCTTGCCTGCATAAGTTCGATAATGAACCATAAGAGGCTGGTGAGCCATTGCTGCATCAATCAAATCTGATAGGAATTCCAAACCTTTGAGCTGTTCGTTTTGTTCGAAGGCCACCACATTTTCAGAGTTAGACTTTACACCAAACCTATATTCAAGGTTTGATATAACTTCCTCCAACCAAGCATTTGCAGGTATACCACGATAACGACTAAGCATTTCAATAGTAGAACGGAGTTTGGTAACCTCTTCAGTTGTTAGTTCATTATTGAAGATAGAGAAATTAGGATCCTCATAAGTATAATAGCATCTTCTACCCTCAATAGGACGGGCAACAATTGGAGCATTATAAGATACTCTATCGCGCATATAAGTAATGTCTGCACGTATTTGCCGAAGACTAACTGTTGTACCATACATATCAAGCAATGCTTCATTCACCTTGTCAACGAGGTCTTCAATCTCGTAACGGCGATGACGGCTACTAAAACAGCGGTCAAGTATCTGGTAACGCAATAGCGCATTCTTGTTGATTGGCATAATCGAAGATGAATTAAAGGGTTAATCTTGATTTTTCAGAATCGTAGAATCGTCCATTCGTACAAGGTCGTTAATGTCGCACTTCAGTGCTTTAGCTATCTCTATCAAGCTTTCCAAGGTAGGTTGGGATTTATTTGTTACCCATCTGGAGATAGTGGCAGTGTCTTTGCCAAGCATCTCGCTCAGGTCTTTATTTGAAACCATGCGTTCTGCCATCACTACCTTAATTCGATTCAACGGTTTGGTGTCCATATACTTATTTTTATATTGTTATTCGTTGCAAAAATACATTTTTTTCTTGAAAAAAACGCTGATTTCTTCACGAATTTCTCATTTTTCGTGCAAAATAATTGATTTTTGAGTCATTTTTTTATGAATTTT
>Ga0256407_10007821_pt1 | contig 15892 bp, 8 predicted proteins | sample RumenRJG_04DNA_FD_193489 | JGI IMG/M metagenome (GOLD analysis project Ga0256407, IMG submission 193489) | Bovine rumen microbial communities from Lethbridge, Alberta, Canada - RJG_04 | ecosystem: Host-associated > Mammals > Digestive system > Stomach > Rumen | place: Canada: Alberta | collected...
AGGTATCTGACTCCCTTCGGGGCTTGAAGCTACGCTGCCGGGTTCGCTCCGCGCAAATGCTTTTTTGCCACGTTTTCAGCCTCCATTCCAGTGCTTTCTAACATATTCTTGCATTACAATTGTTGAAAAAGTGCACTTGCCTTCTACACATACCGGGGATTAGAAGATTGGTTTGTTACATTTTTTGGCTAAAGCTGATTAATGGCGGGGGAGGATTTTCCGAAATTTTAGGTGATAGATAAGGAGATTTTTAGTGCACAAAGCAAATATTACAAAAGCTATTGCCAGGTTTATTGTCTTTGCGGTTATTTTTTTTGCGGGACTTCACTCTTATGCGGCGACGGTTTACAAGAGCGGGGTTACGGCTTCTTATTATGCGGACAAATTTCATGGAAGAAAGACTTCCAGCGGTGAAATATTCAACATGTACGGCTACACGGCGGCCCACAAGACCCTGCCTTTTGGAACAATGCTCCGCGTTACTAACCTTGCAAACGGAAAATATGTTACGGTAAAGGTGAACGACAGGGGGCCTTTTGTTAAGGGAAGGGAGCTTGACGTTTCCAAGGCGGCGGCTGTAAAACTAGACATGATAAAGACAGGGACCGCAAAAGTAAGGATAGAAATTCTTGGAAAGGGCGAGGGCGGAAATGCAGGAACTTCCGGCAGCTCTGGCAGCACAGCAAACAAGCCCAAGGCTACTTCTACGGCAAATTCACAGGTTAAGCTTGAAAAGGGTGCCCGTTATGACATTCAGCTTGGGGCTTTTTCCAAGAAGGAGAACGCTGTTAACCTTGCGCAAAAGCTTTTACGCGCGGGATTTAAAAACGTAAGTTACCAAAAGACGCAGACTGCGACCAGGGTTTCTGTAACAAAAGTACCGGCTGAAAAGGTAAGGCAGATGCAGGAAGAACTGAGGGCAAAGGGATTTACCCAGCAGGTTGTAAGAAAAAGGAAGAATTAAGGATTGCCGGGTCGTGGTTCGACTGTGCTCACCAACCGTGGTTCGGCTAAGCTCACCAACCACCCGGCAACGACAAATTGCAATCTTAGCAGATTTTAATCTTAACAGATTGTAATTCTAGCAAATTACGACAGAATTGTCTGTGTGGGAGAAGGGGGCTGGAATGTATTTGTCTGCAGCCCAGTCATTTTCCCAGTGCTTGCCGTCGAGCAAATAGCGGAACTGATATTCTTTTCCTGCGTCGAGTGCAAGAGTTACAGAGAAAGAGCCGTCCTTCTTTTTGGTAAGCGGAGTCTCCGTGCTGCTCCAGCTGTTAAAATCTCCGGCAATAGTTACATCACTAGCTCCGTGTGCAGCTTCCTGTGTTACAGTAAACGTAACCTTGCAAGTTTTCTTGTCTTTTGAATAAGTTTTCTTTAAGGCCATGTTTTTGCTCCTCTTTATATTCAGTCACTGACAGAGAACTATCAGCTATATTTTGAACTTATAAATTTATTATAACAGATAAATTCTATTTCGTCATTAAAAATTTAAAAAAATCAACCTTTTTACAAAAAAAAATCAACTTTTTTTCTTGATTTAATACAATTTTCAACATTATCAACAATAAATCCAAGGGAGAGCCCTTGAACCCCTATTTTTTTTTTACACTTTTTTCGCCACAAGGGGTGTTTTTTCCTAGAGCAGCCTACGCGGGATTGGAGGGGCGCGGAACGCGTTGCGAAGCAATGGAGGCGAGAGCCGGAACCCCGGAAAGCCCGTGGCGCAGAGGCATGCCAGTCGGAATTTAGCCAAGGAATGGATGGTAGAGCATGCAGGAGTTCGTCCTAAAAAGCACCGTCCGAAGAAGAATTTTTTGCATTCATTATGAGCATTTGCAGGCGGTTTTCTATGTTTGCAAAGGAAACGTCCGGGTCGTAGTCCAGGGGAAGAATTTGCACGTCCGGGTAGAGTTCCTTGAGCCTCTTGGTGATTCCGCGACCTACGACGTGGTTTGGAAGGCAGCCAAAGGGCTGGAGAATGATGAAATTCTTGCAACCGCGGCTTGCATGGTGGAGGATTTCTCCAGGTATGAGGACTCCCTCTCCAGCATCGAAAGTATGGTAGATGAGGGGATCGCTGCCCTTTACCAGTTCCGTGAGCTTTGTAGGCGGTTCAAAAAGCGGGTGGCGGCAGGCAATTTCGTTTGCCCACACGTGGGTAAAATTAAAGGCTTCGTTTATTGTGCGCGCCATTGCCTTTTTTGCCAGCGGGCGGTGCAGGCGGTTTTCGCGGATTTGTGTGTCCTGGGCAAAGTAGGTCTTTTGCATTACGTCGGACATTTTTGCTTCTATTATCTCAAAGCCGTTTTCTTCCAGGTAAAGCTCAATGTCGTGGTTTGCGCCAGGGTGGAAATTCAAGAGGTATTCGCCAACGATAAGGACCGTGGGCTTTAGGTGCGAGCGGTCGTATTTTACGCCCTTCATCACTTCTATTGCCTTTGCAAAAGCCCTTCTTTCTGCAATAAAGCCTTCCTTGATTCCTTCTACCAGAAGATCCATGCTTTTTTCAAAGGCGGCATCTGCACTTCCCTTTTCCAGTTCGTAGGGGCGCATCTTGCGAAGCAGCTCTTCCAGTGCATCTATCATTGGGAAAGCGATTGCAAGTTTTAGTGAAGTTGCAAGGTTCATCTTAAAGCCGGGGTGCAGGTTGTGGTAGTCGCGGTCGTTGTTTGTGACTATGGGGACATAAGAATAGCCTGCGTCGTCCAGAGCCTTCCTTAGCAGGGCACCGTAGTGGGTAAGGCGGCAGTCGCCAATGTCTTTTCCTGTAGCAATTGCAACGCTGTGAGGGTCGTACAAACCGCTTTCCAGTGCAGCCAAGGCCTCTCCGATTACAATCTGTGCAGGGAAGCAGATGTCGTTGTGGACGTATTTTTTGCCAAGCCTGATTGCGTCTTCGCGGCCAACATCCAGGGGCAGGGCCTTTAGCTTTTGGGTTGCAAGGGATGCAGCCATGATTCTTGCAAAAGCGTGGGATGTGTTTGGCACAAGGACGATTTTTTCATGGACATCTTTTTTGTTGAACTTGACCTTGTAGGGGTCTGGCAGGTCGCGGGCATTTAGTTTTGCTCCGGAGGAATACTTCATGGAAAGTGTTTCCACAAAAGAGCGGACGCGGATTCTTAACGGGCCCTGAACGTCGCTTTCGTCCATCTTTAAAACAAGCGGTGACTTGCCGGAGATTTCCTTCATCATCCTGATTATTTCATCGCTAAGGTAGGCATCGTGTCCGCAGCCAAAGCTTACGAATTGCACGTATTCAAGGTGCGGATGTTCTGCCGCAATTATGGATGTTGCCAAAAGCCTTGCGTGGTAGTTGTTCACCACATCCAGACGGCTATGGCTTAAGTCTACCTGGGCTATTCCCGGAACAGAGTCAACTGTGAGCACGGGGATTCCTGAGTCTGCAAAAAGTTCTGGAAGGCCGTGGTTTACGAGCGGGTCGTTCTGGTAGGGGCGGGATGCAAGAACAATTGCGTACTTGCCGGAAGCCTGAACGTCATCAATAACCTGCTGGGCGGCACTTTCCAAATCCGAGTGGAATTCCTTCATTGCAGAGTCGGCGGCTTTGATTGCAGCGTCAACTTCTTTCTTGGGAATTCCGAACTGCTTTTGCATGTAGGATTCAAGCTGGCTTTCTTTGTCTTTGTCCGTGTACCAGAAGAAAAGCGGTGTGTCGTAGGGTATGCCAAAACGCTTTTCCGGATTGTCTGAATTTCTTATTACCCAGGAATAGCCCTTTACGATTGCACACATGTACTCGCTTGTTTCTTCCGTGTTCTGGGACTTAAAGGTGGAAATTACAGGCATAAAGATGCGGTCAACTTTTTTTGCGGCAAGATTGCGCAAGTGTCCGTGAACAAGTTTTGCGGGGAAGCAGACCGTGTCGGAAACAACGGATGAAAGCCCGTCTTCAAACATTTTTCTTGTGCTAAGATCCGACATTTTTACGTCAAAGCCCAAAGACCTAAAGAATGTGTTCCAGAAAGGCATTAGTTCCCAAAAAGAAAGAACCCTTGGAAGGCCTATGGTAATGCCTCTTTCCTTAACGCCCTGAACAATTTCGTAGTTCTTGAACAAAAGTTCCTGGCGGTACTTAAAGAGGTTTGCCGCTTTCCTTAGGTTGCCCTCCCTTATCTTTTCGCGGACCAAAGGATCTCCCGGCATTCCAAGTATTTCTCCGCGCTCGCAGCGGTTGTTGGTAATCCAAGATGCGCCGTTTGAAAATTTTACGATTGTGCGCTTGCAGTGGTTCTGGCAGAAGGGACAGACAACGTTTGACTGCTGGCTGTAGGTAAATGAATCAAGGTTTTCAAGCCCAATAAAAGAACGCTCTGTTTTTTCCGCCTGCATCTTTTCTTTTGTAAGCAGGGCAACTCCGATTGCACCCATAATTCCAGGGTAGGGAGCGCGGACCACAGTGCGGCCAATATACTGTTCCATGGCACGCAAAACTGCATCGTTTTGGAAAGTTCCTCCCTGAACAACAATCTTTTTTCCAAGGGAATCAAGGTTCCTCATGCGGATTACTTTTGTAAAGACATTTTCTATGATTGAACGGCAAAGTCCAGCCATAATGTCTTCGCCGGATTTTCCGTTTCGCTGTTCGGTAACAATGCTGCTGGTCATAAAAACGGTGCAGCGGCTTCCAAGCACGGCAGGATTCTTAGAGCTAAAGGCAGCTTCCGCTATGTCCTTTACTTCTATTCCAAGCGAGTCAGCAAAATTCTGTAGGAATGAACCGCAGCCAGATGAACATGCCTCGTTTACGATGATGTTTGTTATTACGCCGCCAGAAAGCCAGATGGCCTTCATGTCCTGGCCGCCAATGTCCAAAAGGAAGTCTACGTCTCCAACATAATGGCTTGCGGCCTTAGCATGGGCAACAGTTTCTACGGTATGGTATTCGGTGTTAAAAGCCTTGCTGAACAAAAGCTCTCCGTAACCGGTAGTTCCCACGCCAAGAATTTCAAGCTTTACCCCCTCGGCCTTGTAGCGGTCACGCATCTTGATAAGCGCATCCTTTGCAATAACAAGCGGGTCTCCTTCGTTGCCTGAATAAAAATAGTCAAGGATTTGATTGTCTTCGTCCAGCAGCACGAATTTTGTTGTCGTGGAACCGGAGTCAATTCCAAGATAGACACGGATTGTTTCTCCGCGGGCAAACTTGTAAACCTTGGGGCGCTTCCTCTTGTGGCGGTCAAAAAATTCCTGCTTTTCTTCTTCTGAATAAAAATAAAGCCGACCGGAAGAAGAAACCTCTTCTTTTTTTGTGCAGTCGTCCTCCAGAAATTCTATGATTTGGGGAATTGTACGCTCCATCACAAAATCGGGGAAAAGCTCATTAAGCGAAAGTGCCGCCCCCTTTGCAATCATAACCTCCGGGTGGGCAGGATTAAGAATGTCCTTTGCTTCCAGATTCAAGCGCTCGGCAAAAACCTTTATAAGCACAGGATTGAATGTTAAAGGGCCACCCTCAAAAACAACGGGACTTTTTATGTCCAAGCCCTGGGCAAGACCGCCAATCGTCTGCTTTGCAATTGCATGGAAAGAACTTAGCGCAAGATCTGCCTTGGAAATGCCCTGGTTCAAAAGGGGCTGAATGTCCGTCTTTGCATAGACACCGCAGCGGCCAGAAATATCGTAAACGCAAGAACCCTTTTCCGCAAGCGAATTTATTTCCTGAACCGAAACCTTTAATATAGAAGCAACTTCATCAATAAAAGCACCCGTTCCACCGGCGCAGCTTCCGTTCATGCGCATGTCGTTCACTTTTAGGTGGCCGTCTTCCCTGCCAAAGAAAATCATCTTGGCATCCTGACCGCCAAGCTCTATGGCAGTCCCAACATCCTCATAGTCAAAGCGGAGGGCAATTGAATTTGCAACCACTTCCTGAACAAAGGGCAGCCCCAGTTTTTCCGCAATAGGCTTTGAACCGGAGCCTGTCATTGCAAGGCGGAATTCCTGACCCGGAAATTTTTGCGAAAATTCCTTTAGTGCATTGAGGACGCTTTTTAGCTGGGAGGCATGGTGGCGGCGGTAGTCGGAATAGACGGTCTCTTTTGTTTCTGCATCAAGTACAACTATTTTTGTAGTGGTAGAACCAACATCTATTCCTGCAATAAGTTTTTTGTTGCCAACTGCCATTCCACGCACTCCATTCTGCTATTTGATGTGTGCTTCATTTTATTCAAAAAACTAAGAATTTGCAATATAAGGGTTTTGTTATGTAAGCCAACACGAAAATCAATTTTGTGTGCAGCGGAAGGGAAATCCGGCTGAAAATCCGCATTGGAGCGGAACGTACCCGGCAGCGTAGCTTCAAGCCGCAAAGCGAGTTTAATTTCCTATTCCGCGACACAGCGGGTTTCTCAGACGGATTTGCCTGGGAGCGGAACACAAAATTGATTTCTGGGAATGTCTTTTTTTGGGACGGTGCTTTTTTCCGCTCTACCATTCATCCCTTGGCTAATTCGGCTGGCATGCCTCTGCGCCACGGGCTTTTCGGGGTTCCGGCTTTCGCCTCCATTCGCTTGCGCGAACGGCTTCGCCGCCCCTACAATCCCGCGTAGGTTGCTTTCCGCATCGCCTACAAAATACTTTCTCCGTTAAAATCAATTTTCAGGTCGATTATAAAATCTTCAGGATCCATGTAGAGCATGTCATTAAGCGTATAAGTGTAGGTATCTACAAAAAGGACATGGACGTAGTAAGGGATTTTTATGTGTTCAAATTCCGGGCGGTCAAAGAGTTCTATATCCCAGTTGGTGTTAAGGTACAATTGGTCTTCCCTGCTTAACATTCCATCTTCGTTTGCATGCACGGTGGGCATTATGCTCCAGTTAGTTGCGTCATAAAGGCGGGCCAGCATTTCTTCATCGGCAGAAGGAAGCGGCTTCTCACAATTTTCATAAGTCATGCTGGCTTTTATTGAAAATTCATTCTTTATTCTGTTGTTGGGTATTGCATCGCTTTGCAGAAACTTCATTGCCTTTTCAACGGCATCGTACATCTGGTTAATCCTTTTGTCGATTGCCTGAATCTTGGAGCTTATTTTCTGAATATTCTCGGGAGTCCATTCAAAATGTCTCTTTACCCAGCGCAGGCTCACAATCTCCTTATAGCTGTCTGCTTCAGGGTTTGGTTCATAAGAAAAGCACTCTGACTGCAACTTTGCGGTGCTTTTGTCGGCTCCGGCTTTTATAAGAACTTTCATGTTCTTTTTATTCCCATGCCTATATGCCATTCCAAGCGGAGTGCGGCCATTGCGCAGGTCTTTTTCTTCTATATACTCATGCGGAACAAGCGGCAAAAGACATTCAAGAATACTTGGAAGCGGATTCATTGCAGCCAGATGAAGTATGTTCCGTCCGTAGCAGTCATGTTCGGTTAATGAACAGCCTTTTTCTGCAAGGTAGCTAAAGACCTCAGGATCTTTCTGCCGGGCAGCAGCATTCATGACGGGAAGATAGCCAAAAGTGTCTCTAGCATTACAATCAGCTCCTAGCTCAATGAGTCTTTTTACAACTCCAAGCGGAGCAGAATATGCTGCAACTTTAAAAAGATCCTCAACTTCTTCCTTCGAAAACTTACCGCTTTCAATCATAGGAAGAATAAAATCGCAAGACTTATTAAAAGTAAATGACATCTTTACAAGCTGCAATTTTGAAAAATAAGTGTCGCGCAGATTTTTGTCGGAACTGGCTAGGGCTTCAGAAAAAAGCATGAAGTCATAAACATGAGGAGACAGAATTCTTTTGTTTCTACTCTTTATTAGCTTTCTTTTTGCCTTAGTTTCCTGTGAAGGCCAATAAATCAATCCCGTTCTGCCAACATCTTCCATAATCTTGTTGACTTCCCTTCTGTGCTCCGCGTAGCCATCTCTTTCTACAGCCTTATAAAATTCCGTCCAATCACAGCCCCCACCAAGATTCTCCATCTTTGGGTCAAGATGTGAATTTAGATCTGGTACGTCATCACAAAAACTCAAATAGGCATAAAAAACCGCTTTCTGTGCATCTGAAAGACCCTGCCAAATTTTCTGGATTTTCTTTTCGTTCATGGACACCCTCCTTAACTATTTTCCGCGGCAATTTGCAAGACTGGATTCTATCATAAACGATTTGTCTATCATCTTATGACAGACTAAAGATTTTTTTTCTACAAATATAGATGCCGAAATTACTTGCCTGCAAGTGCGTTCAACATGAAAGTTAAGAGAATTTTGCAATGATTCTTAAAAATTTGGACGGTACTTTTTTCCGCTCTACCATTCATTCCTTGGCTAATTCGGCTGGCATGCCTCTGCGCCACGGGCTTTTCGGGGTTCCGGCTTTCGCCTCCATTCGCTTGCGCGAACGGCTTCGCCGCCCCTACAATCCCGCGTAGGTTGCTTTGTTTTTTTTACCGCTTTACTACAGAATCTTTTCTCCGTCAAAGCTGATGTCGAGCTCGATTTTAAAATCTTCGGGATCCATGTAGAGCATGTCATTAAGCGTATAAGTGTAGGTATCTACAAAAAGGACATGGATGTAGTAAGGGATTTTTATGTGTTCAAATTCGGGGCGGTCAAAGAGTTCTATATCCCAGTTGGTGTTAAGGTACAATTGATCTTCCCTGCTTAACATTCCATCTTCGTTTGCATGCACGGTGGGCATTATGCTCCAGTTAGTTGCGTCATAAAGGCGGGCCAGCATTTCTTCATCAGCAGAAGGAAGCGGCTTCTCACAATTTTCATAAGTCATGCTGGCTTTTATTGAAAATTCATTCTTTATTCTGTTGTTGGGTATTGCATCGCTTTGCAGAAACTTCATTGCCTTTTCAACGGCATCGTACATCTGGTTAATCCTTTTGTCTATTGCCTGAATCTTGGAAGCTATTTTCTGAATATTCTCGGGAGTCCATTCAAAATGACTTTTCATCCAATGAAGGCTGACAATCTCTTCGTCGCTGTCTTCATAAGGGTCTGGTTCATATCTAGGTCCTTCTGCCTTAAGCTTTGCGGTGCCTTTGTTGGCTCCAGCTTTTATTAGGACTTTCATGTTCTTTTTATTCTCATACCAATAGGCCATTCCAAGAGGGGTACGGCCAAAGCGCAGGTCTTTTTCTTCTATATAATCGTGGGGAACAAGGGATAAAAGTCGTTCAAGAATACAGGAATGTGGATTCATTGCGGCCAGATGAAGAATACTCTGTCCGCAGTAGTCATGCTCTGTTAACGAACAGCCTTTTTCTGCAAGGTAGCAAAAGACCTCAGGATCTTTCTGCCGGAGAGCTGCATTCATGACGGGAAATTTATTGTTCTTGTCCATTGACTTATAATCCGCCCCCAAGTCTACGAGTTTTTGAACAATTCCAAGCGGAGACGAACGGACTGCAAATTGGAAAAGCTTGGTAAGCACATCTTCTGAAAACTTGCCGCTTTCTAGCATGGGAATGACAAAAGTGCAAGGCTTATCCAAGGTGATTGCAATTTTTACAAGCTGCCATTCAGAAAAATAAGTGTCGCGCAGATTTTTGTCGGAATCAGTGAGGGCTGGAGAAAAAAGCAGGAATTCGTAGACCTGAGGAGACAGGATTTTTTTGTTTCTACTCTTTATTAGCCTTCTTTTTGCCTTACTTTCCAGGGAAGGCCAATAAATCAATCCCGTTCTGCCAACATCTTCCATAATCTTGTTGACTTCCCTTCTGTGCTCCGCGTAGCCATCTCTTTCTACAGCCTTATAAAATTCCGTCCAGTCACAGCCCCAACCAAGATTCTCCATCTTTGGGTCAAGATGTGAATTTAGATCTGGTACGTCATCACAAAAACTCAAATAGGCATAAAAAACCGCTTTCTGCACATCTGAAAGACCCTGCCAAATTTTCTGGATTTTGTTTTCTCTCATAAAGACCCCCTTAATACTTTGCGTAGCAATTTGCAAGATTGGACTCTATCATAAACGATTTGTCTATCATCTTATGACAGAGCGGGGAGTTTTTTTTTGCTAACAGATACAGATGCTGAATCCACATTCGTAGCAAGTGCGTGCGAATGTGGCGTAGCAGTTCGGCATGACGGTTGCGGATAAGTGGACAGTTTTTTTTTGCTAACAGACACAGATGCCGAAATTACTTGCTCGCAAGTGCGTTCGGCATGACAGTTAAACAAACGAGCTGTGGTTCGACAAGCCGCTAGAAGCTACGCTGCGAGGCAACAAAACATGCTTCGACAGGCTCTCACAACAGCAGCTTATGCCTTTGCTATACAAGGTCAAATTCAACAAGAAGTGAATGCTCGCTTGTAATGCCGTCCAATGAACAGACTGCATTTTTGGGGCTGAACTGATTGTCGATTTTGATTGCATCGGAGACAAAGCCTGCTTCAAATTCTGCACCGTCGTTGTTGGGGATGTAGGGCCAGTTTTCAAGGTAGATTTGTCCTTTTTGGCTTGCTTCCAGGGAATCTATTTCCAGTGTGAATTCCTGTTCTTCTTTGCCAAAGCGTTTTAGTCCTATTTCCCAAGTGTTGCCGGGGCCACAGTAGATGTTATCTGCAGCGAGTTTTCCGTTTTTGTAAAGGCGGGCGCAGTTTCCGGTGTAGCTTATTTTTAGGAAGACATCGCACAGGGTTCCAAAGTGGTCGGCTGGCCATTTTTCCACATTGATTTTGTAGACGGCCTTCTTCTGGTCCTGAGAGACGAAGGTCTTTTTTACAGCCGGGGCAAACGGAGTTGAAGCTGAATAGATGTAGGAGTTTACGTGCTCTTCTATTTCGTTGCGGAGGAAGCCTGCCGGAGTTGCGATGCGGTCTTTTGTGTCTATGATTTTAAAAGAAGGAATGTTCCTGCTTTCAAGGTAGACTTTTGTTTTGTCCGCAAGGTTTTCTGTGTAGACAAGTCCTTCGCTTATGATGAGGTATTCTTTTCCGGACGGGGAAGTGATTTTGTTTGCGTTAAGGGAGTCAGTGCTGGAAAGAAGGATTGTTGTTCCGAATGCAGTGTTCTTTCCTGCGGTGCGGGCATAGAATACTTCGTAGCCGTTGAGCTTGCAGAGCGGTACGTTTTCGTCTATTGTGCCGTAGCGGATTGGAAGGATAAAGCATTCACCGTTTTTGATGTCTCCGTGGAATTTTGCTTCGACCGGTTCTTTTATGAATATGTCTGCATCGTAGTGGTCAAGCATTTCGTTGCGCCTCTGGTAGTTGTTTACAAAGAGGTAGCCCTTTTCGTTTTCTTTGTCGTAGCGGACTGAATAGCGCAGGTCCTTGAAATTTTCCGGGGTCAGGGGATTTTCTTTGGGGATGTAGGTGTCCATTGCACAAAGCTTTTCGCCCCAGTCGTGTACAAAGAGTGCAAGGCGGCGGATTTCTTTGTAGGTTCCGTTTGCCTGTCCGTATTCACCAAGAGGGGCGCGGAAGTCGTAGGTCTTTTCCGGCAGTTCGCAGAATGAACCTGTTGCCTTTGTTTCCTGCAGGGATGTTACTTTGCCGTCGGGGTTTGTTCCTCCGTGGTACATGTAGTAGCCCAAGAGGTTACAGCCGCTTCCCATTTTTGCAATGCTCATTGCGGCAATGTCTTTTGCTTTTGCAATGGGTCTGCGCTTGTATGTTACCTGTAGTCCTCCGCCAAGTTCTGCTGTAAGGTAGGGGAATTTTTTCATGTCGAAGGTAACGCCTTCTCCCAAGCCAAAGTCGCTTCCAATTGCGTGGTCGTTGCGCTCGTAGGTAAAGACAAAGTTTCCGCTTGGCTCTATTTCTTCCGGGCGGGGATCCCATGGTGCGTCGCAGTAGCCTCCCATTACGGGAAGAAGTCCTGCCGTTACCGCCCCACCCCAGCCTGTTGCTGTGTACAGGGGTGCATCAAATCCGATTTGCTTTAGCATTTGGGTAAGAGCAAGCATGTGGTCTTCGCCTTCTTTTCCGGTAAGGCCTCCGCAGTGGCCGTATTCGTTTTCTACCTGAATGCCGATTATTGGGCCGCCGTCTTTTGCAAAGAGCCCTTCTACCTGCTCATATATTTTCTTGTAGTACTTTTCCACCTCTGCAAAATATGCCTTGTCGTTGGTGCGGGTAATTCCCTTGCACTTTGCCATTAGCCAGTCGGGGAAGCCTCCGTTGCGCACTTCTGCATGAACCCAGGGGCCTACGCGCAGGAACATTGTAAGCCCACATTCTTTTACTGTTTCTACAAAGGCGCGCAGGTTGCGGTCGCCTGTAAAGTCCCATTCGTTTTCTATTTCTTCGTGGTGGATCCAAATTGTGTATGCGCTTACTATGTCCACGCCACCTGCCTTCATTTTTAAGAGGGCTTCTTTCCAGTACTGGTGTGGGTAGCGGCTGTAGTGGATTTCTCCCATTACGGGGAACCATCTTTTGCCGTCGCGGAATAAACTCTTTTCGTCGAAAGTGTAATCTGTCATATATTCTCCTTTTTACACGTGTTGATAGGGATAAAAAATACTGGAATTAGTTTCATGCTCCACTACCGGAAAAATTTGGCTGAAAAGCCACGGTTGCGCGTATTAGGTATTAAGGTCGCTACGCTCCCCCGCGCAAAGTGTCTTTTCATCCAAATTTTTCCTCTCGTTACGCATGAAACTAATTCCTGCATTGCTTTTTATAAAATTTATTACTTTCCTAGCACGGCTTAGGGGTTGCAACCATAAAAACCCTGCTTATACACTTTTAGGTTCAATTTCGAGTTTTGCAAATACATGTCATTCTCGGGCTTGACCCGGGAATCTTTTTAAGCAGATTATCGGGTCGAGCCCGATAATGACACATTTTGTGCAAAAAACTCGAATTTCGACCTTTTGCATATACCGCCTAGCCCCGATTGGAAGGGGCCGGAGGCGACTGCCGCTAGGCAGGCCGCGCGCCGTAAGGCGGGCAAGCCCTGGAAAGCGGGTCCAAATTGCCTCCATGCAATTTGGACCCGTAAGTTTTCTTCGAAAACTTACCTGCCACTTTGCCAAGACATATCGCGCCCTCCATGGCGCTATCTGCTTTACAAAGGGGCCAACTTGCTTGGAGGCTGACCGGCTGCCGGGTAGCGGCAGACGCGGTTTAACCATTCAGTGCGCTCCAGATTAAGAAGAAGGAAATTAAGCTCCTACTCCTTTACACCGGCGGTTCCCATGCTCATCATCATGGCCTTTTGAGTAAAGAGGAAGAAGATTACAAAAGGTATGGTAATTACAAGGGCACCAGCCGCAAAGTTGGTGAACTCGTTCTTTTTGTCGGTGACGAATGCGAAGAGTCCCAATGCCAAGGTCTGCTTGCCCGGTGAACGCAGTACCAACTTGGGGAAAATAAAGTCCATCCATGGGCCGGTAAAGCTTGAAATGCCAAGGAAGGTGATGATTGGCCTTGTTATAGGAAGAATTATTGTTCCGAATATGCGCATGTGGCTTGCACCGTCTATGCGGGCAGCTTCGTCCAGGCTTTTGCTTACGGTGTCCATGTAGCTTTTTACCATCCAGGTGTTGTAGGGAATGTTTCCCGCTACGTAGACAAGCACAAGTCCCCAAAGTGTGTCCAATCCGTTGATGCGGTAGAGGATTACGTAGATTGCAATCATGCCAACAAAAGACGGAAAGATTTGCAGGATAAGCAGGCTCATCAAAAGAGACTTCTTAAAGACAAACTTGAAGCGCGAAAAGACGTATGCGCTAAGAGATGCAATTACAACGGTAAGCACGGCAGTCCACAGGGAAATGATGAGCGTGTTCTTGAACCAGAGCCAATACTGGGTTTTTGTAAACAGGTAGATAAAATGCTTCCATGTAAAGCCGTCGCCAAATGGTATTATGCTAAGCCCCGCAATGTTGTTGGAAGGGCTAAAGGCTGCGCTTACAACATAGACGAGCGGATAGAACACAAAGAAAGAAATAAGAACAAAAAGCGAATAGATTACGAATTTGTTGAGCGAAGAAATAACGTGGTATCCTGTTTTCATACTTCACCTTCCTTGTATGCCTTGGTGTTCATAAACTGGTAAACGGCAAACGGTGCCAGAACTGCAAAGATAAGAACTGCAATTACAGACGCGTAGTTGTATTTTAAAAGCGTAATTGTAAGGTTGTAAATCCAGGTAACAAGAATGTCCGTTCCTCCAGCCCTGGTTATTGTTGAGTCTGCAACCGCAGGCTGTCCTCCGGTAAGGAAGAAGATAATTCCAAAGTTGTTGATGTTGTGCATAAAGCTCATGATGATAAGCGGCATTGTCTGGTACATTACAAGCGGAAGGGTTATGTGGTGCAGTATCTGGCGGTTGTTTGCACCGTCAATTTTTGCTGCTTCAAAGAGATCGTTTCCGATTGCAGTCATTGTTCCCATGGTAAGCATCATAAAGTAGCCAAAGCCAGCCCAAAGGTTTATGACTATACACATTACCTTTGCAAGGGTTGAATTTCCAAGCCAGGGGATTATTGAATCTGCCCCAAGGATTCCAAGGGACTTTAACGTTCTGTTTACTATGCCAAAGGTTCCGTTGAGCATGTTCTTCCATACAAGCATTGTGATTACGGAAGGAACTGCATAGGGAAGTATAAAGATAAAGCGGAAGACACCCGCAATTTTTACGCCGATTTCTTTAAGCTGAACGGCAACCAGCAAGCCGCCAAAGTAGCATGTGAATGTGGAAAAGAAAGCCCAGACCAAAGTCCATATTGCTATGCGGGCAAAACCCTTTGACCATGTTGAGCCGCCAAGCAAAAGCTCCTTAAAGTTACTTGCTCCAACCCAGTCAACGTCGTTTGCAACAGCATGACTTGGGCCCGAAAAATTAGTAAAGGCCACACTAATGGAAAAAACAAGCGGTGCAACTACAAAAACCAAAAGCATGATTACACAGGGAGCAAGACCTGTAATTGGAAAAGCCCGGTTGGTTACTTCCCAGAGAGAAGTCTTTTGGGATGCCATGCGCTTGGTGCGGCAATAATCCGTGTATGAAGTTTTTGCGCTCTTAACAGAAATAACATAAAGCGCAATAAAAATAAGAATAACCGATATGACAAGAATTCCGTCAATCAGCATAAAGACTGGAAACATTTTTTGCTCGCGGTTGTAGGGAAGCGTTACCAGCTGAAACAACTTCTTTGCAAAAAATGGTATGGCAACAATAAAGAGCAGCTCAAGGAGTGCATACAGCAAGCCTTTTATGTACTGCTTCAAATAGAGTATGTGGGCAAGTCCCATAAAGCAGCATGCCGCTACGGTAACTTTCTTGCCCGAACTTCCGTCAGGTTCAATCTGCATATATTGTTACTCCTGTCTTAATGAAATTTACGAACTCGCTCATCTTGGGCAATAAGGAGGGGAAAGTCTCCCCCTGCGGTCGCACTTCGTTGCGCCCTACCCTCTCTACGGGGCAATTTTTTTTGCTAATGCCCCGTAACGCCCCAACAAAAAAGGGCAAGACCGCAAAAACTTGTCGTTCTAACGCGCGGCCTTTGCCCTTTGCTTTTACTGACCGATGATTACAGTGTTAGCGGCATCAAGTTCGCCCTTAACGTCTGCACCGTCCCAGATGTTCTTGGAAGCATTGCCCATTGCATCCCAGAATCCACCCATCTGTGGAATTGAAGGCATTGGGAAAGCATAGTCAAGCTGCTTAAGGAAGCCAGGAATGTACTTGCTGTTAACTTCCGTGCTGATTGAAGGCATAGCACCTGTGATGTTAAAGCGGAGCTGCTGCATTTCCGGGGAGATAAGGAAGCGTGCAAAGTCTGCTGCTGCCTCCTGGTTCTTTGAGTATGCGCTTACGAACATACATCTTGTACCGCTGAATGATGCAGAAGGCTTGTTGTCTCCAGGAAGAGATGGAAGAGGAGCAACGCCAAAGTTTACGCCAGCTTCTTCAAATGGCTTTACGTTCCACAAACCAGTGATGTGCATTGCGGCTGT
>Ga0256407_10007824_pt1 | contig 15890 bp, 38 predicted proteins | sample RumenRJG_04DNA_FD_193489 | JGI IMG/M metagenome (GOLD analysis project Ga0256407, IMG submission 193489) | Bovine rumen microbial communities from Lethbridge, Alberta, Canada - RJG_04 | ecosystem: Host-associated > Mammals > Digestive system > Stomach > Rumen | place: Canada: Alberta...
ATTCATAAGATTCTTCATCTGTCATTGCTTTAGTTCCTTTAATATGTGCTCCTATTGTAGCATTAGCAACTTGACTTATTAAATCAAATTTTTCTTTTGTTAACTGGTCAGCTAATAATTCTGCTGTTGATTTATTCATATCATAATAAAATTTTTTTCGTTCAATTCCTAAATCATTATCTAATGCGCCACCAATTAAAAGACGTCTTAAATTATGTCCAAATCGAAGTTCTTTACCATTTGCAGTAGACATTCCAATTGTAAAATGTTTATATTTACCATTATAACCAATAAATATTTTATATCCTAATGTTTCTAAATCAAATGATAAATGCCCAATATCATATGTTACAATATTGTCTATTTTATTATTTATAGCTTCTTCAGTATCAAAATAAGAATAACAACATATATATTCTAAATTATTATATAATTTCTTAAAATCATATAAATTAAATGAATCTAATATAAAAAATATTGTTTTACTCATATTATATAATATTTAATCGTTTTTTAAATTCATCTGAATATTGGTCTTGTGTATCTAAATATAATTTCCAAAAACAAGCATCAAGAATATATGATACACACCAATCACCGTTAAATCTTACACCTCGGCCAATTCCTTGTATTATTTCATTTGATGTTGTTGAATTATACCAAAGAGGGAATAATTTGATTTTTTCTTTAACTAATCTATCTGCAAGTGATGGATAAGGTACTTTCATAATTATAATAAATCTACATCTATCTCCAGGCAAATCAATACCTTCATTAAGACTTGGTCCAACAAGTATTGTATTATCAGAAATTTCATGTATCTTTATACAAGTTGTCTTTTCACGTGAACCATTATAAAGTAACATTCTTTGTTTGATATTTAATGGAGCCTCATTATACAATTGTTTAGCAAATGCATATGAACCTGTTTGTATCATACCACGTTGGTCCTTAAACTTTGTTTCACAAATTGAATATATAATTTTCTTCAAATGTTGAAATGATACTTCTTTTTCTCTAAATGACATCTTAAATTTATTCAAGAAATGAATTGGAGATTCTGTAAAATCAAAATTAGATGGCATTACATGATAATCACTTTCTTTATCATCAGTATATTTAAATCCCATATTATCGTCATAAGCATCTTTGCCACCAACTGTTGCTGATAGCATTACTTTATATGTTGCTTGAGATAACAAATACTTAAATACAATAAAGTCTTCTTTAGTACATTTGAATGATACATGAATATCACCATCAATATTTACAACAGTAATATCTTTTAATAAGTAATCTTCTCCAGCTTCAGCTATTGCATGATTGAAATCTGACCAGAAACAACCGTAATTCTGAAACCATGTACAAAGTTTAAATAAATGAATATCGTCTTTCGATATTGGCTGATGTGTTGTTTTCTTATTAAATATATTTGATGTTATTGCTTCACATACTTCAGTAAAATAGCTTAATATTTTCAAATATTTAAGCATTGCTGCAACATCATATTTCTTAATTGAATTTTGGTCAATAAATTGTTTCCAAATATTTTCTAATTCAACATTTAATGCATCACGAGAATATGTCTTTGTTAACTCATATTCTGCTAAATCATCAAATAAACCATTAATTCCATTTCCAAAAGCATAATCATATAATTCATTAAGCTTTTGAAAATCATCTTTCTTTATAATAGGAGAATATTGATTTTGTACTATACTTGGAATATTATGGCATTCATCACAAAATATAATATCATGTCTTGAAAATATTGGATTACCTTTACTGTCTTGGTTCCAACTTGCATTATTCATTGTAAATAAAAACAATTGATATGTCATTAAACAGACTTTTGATGATAACGCCTTTTTACGAGCTTTAACGTATTCGCACTTATAAGCACAATCATATCCATACTTTTCAATTGTTTGTCTATTAAATAATGATGCCCATGAAAGACCAGCCATTTTACAATCTGCATTACGCATGTCCTCTTTATTCAAACGACATGTATAATTTCCAGTTTGACCTTTAATGGAAGCAAAATTCATATCTTTATGTTCTTGTATGAACTTATCATATTGTTCCCACAAGAACAAATCAGATACTAATATATAAGAAGTCAAATCAAAATATTCAGCTAATACACCTGCTGCTATAATATTTATCAAAGACTTACCTGCTCCTGTTGGAGCTTCAACAACATAATTCTTATTTCCGTCTTCAAGAATATTTACAATAATATCTACAATTGCTTCAAATTGATGTTCTCTAAATTCAAATTCATCACTAATTTTTTCTTTTGTCCATTCTAAAACATAACCTTCGACTGTCTTTCTATTAATCATCATAATATATCAAATATATTAAATTATATATAGAACATTTTCAATTTATATTAAACAAAAAATAGCAAGCCGAAGCTTGCTATTCTATTAATTAGATTTTTGAATGTTTTCCATTAAGGCCATTCACCGAGTGGCATTTTGAATCCTTTTGCTTCAGGAAATGCAGGATTAGAATTTGTACATTTTCCAGTAACTGCATCTACCCAAATTTGTTCTTTAATATTACCGAAGATCCATTGTGTATTAATTGCAACAGGACCAACTGGGTTTCTTAAAGTAACATGTTTTGAATGAGGCTTAGGGAAATTAACTGCCATGACTTTATCCCACGCTTCTGTGTACTTAAGTTTAATTGCTTTATCTTCTAAAGGCCAGTTTTCAATCCAGAATCCAGCAATAGAATCTGTAAGTACTGTACCATCGTTAAAATGTTGGAACTTATATACATAAGTATCAAAACCATTTCCTCTTTCAATAACCTTTTGGAAAATGTTTACAATCATTACAGGATCACTTGTTGCATTATCTGCATCCATAAATTCTGGAAGAAGAATTTCAGTTTCAAACCAACGGTAATCACCATTACTCTTCAAGTACATTGCTTGTCTATCCATAGCAATTGCAGCTTCAACATTTAATGCAGCTGTTGAATCTTTAACTACAACTTCTGTGTTGTCACCAAGTGTAGCTTCTTCTGTTGCTCCACCTTTGCAACCTGTACATGAACTAAATCCAAGTACTAATGCAAATAAAGCAATCATAAGAAATAATCTAAATTTCTTCATTGATGATTAAACAAATATATTTATAATCTATTAAAAATAGTAAAAAAATGTTAATTAATTATAAAAATTAACAAAAATTTTTCTTAATAGCTTATAAATATATTATGAATATATGTTCCAATCATCAGAACCTTTTGCTGACTTTAATCTCTTACGAATATTTGTTAAAATACGGCCAAGATAATTCTTTCCCCAATATATTTGAGCATATTCAATATTTGGATTATCTTCAGCATATCCTATACCCCATATTTTATCAATTGGAGATGCTTCAACAAATTTCTTACCATCAAATTTAGGATCTAATAATTTCTTTTGAAGTTCTTTGTCTTGATTATATTTAGCCCAGTTCAAAGTATAGAATACATCATAACGAATTTTTTCCCATTCGCTATCTTTATACCCTTTCACTTGACGGCCAAGTTTTCGGCATTGATTTGGATCATCAGTTTTCATAATTTTTGAAGCAGTAACTGAATCTCCAAATGTTATTGCCTTAATATACATAAATCCTTTTTCTGTTGATGAAAATGTATATGTTGTACCTTTCCATTCAACAGTGAAATTTGTTTTTTGATAATTGCTTAACCAGTCTTTATAGAAAAAGACATATTCATCTGTTATTTTCATAATTAATTAATTACTTTTATCCAATATGACATTGAAGACCAACCACCATTTGCGTAGTTGCCTTTCCAATTTATATTAAGTTTCTTGTCTAATATTTGATTAACAATGTCTGAAAATCCAACTGATGGAGTTAAAGATTTATCATATCTATTACCATCATATGTTTGAATTATATGACCGTATTTATAATCAATAGTAATCTTACGTTCACGTTCATCTACTGTTGCATATTCAGGAGCACTTGCATCATCATAATGAACATAAAATTCTCCCCATTCATCATTACATTGTTCAAGAACTTGTTGAATAAATTCTCTCAATGTTGGTTCCCCATAAAATTTAAGTGTATATGATGAACAACAATCACTATGAGGACCTGATTTATAAACTAATTCAAATACTTTATTCATAATTAACCCCCTACAATTTTTTCAATTTGGTCACATGTTGCTTTTTGTTTTTTATTTTGTATTGGTTTTTTTCCAATTCCTATATAAGGATAATCACACCAATCAATTTCATCTATATCATCAAATTTTTGTTTCATAAGTTACTTTATGTCCTGTTGATGTTGTTATATTATTTTCATAATCTTTATTCATTGCATCAAGCAATGATTGATTGAATATATCTTTATTTACCATTATCTATAAATTTTTCAACTCTTTTTATAAAAAATTCTTTCTTATCTCGTTTTGCAATTTTTATTGCTGACTTCATTTTAGATATTATATCCTTTTTTATATTATCTTCAAGAATAAACAAATCTATATGATTTAATATAAAATTTGCAACTTCAATTGTTTCATCACATGCATGTTCATCAGTTAAACTATCTGCACTTATTAAAGAAACAAGAAACATACATCTTGTTGTTTCATTTTCAAATATTGCATTATAAGTTAATATACGATTACAAAATTTGATAAGATTTGGATTTTGTTTAATCTTTTTAATTATTTGTTCGCTCATAATTATTTATTCTTTCTTTTAATGTTTGTTCTCTTGTTTCTAAATTTACAATTGCTGCTTTATGACTTACAATTGATTCTTTAATACTTTTAAGTTCTTTTTTCAAATTATCAATACAAGCTTCTTCAGCATCTTCATAATCATCATATACATATTGATTAACAAATGCTTCATGCGCATTACCTAATAAATCTTCATTAAATATTGTTTCATCATCAAGAATTTCAAATTTAATTCTCGACATTTTAAAATTCATATTATGTGCATCACCAAGATGTTTGCATTTACAAACTCTATCTAATAATATATGATAAAATATATCACCTTCTTTCAAATCATTTAACCAAACCTTCATGTTCTTCTAACCATGTATTTCGCTTTTCTTCAGATAAAGAAGCAAGCCATTTATATTTAAGTTTACCACAATCAAATTTATTTCCTTTACACATAAAAGACCAAGGTGCCATACATTCTGTTACTGCATGATTATCACAAAAACCATCAAAATACCAACAATGACTTCCATGATTTTCAAGATATTTGTTTAATGGACGGTCTGTTGCTGTTCGTTCTTTACGTTCTTTATTTGAATGCTTAAGTTTAATTAATGTTTCAACTTCAATTGGTTCATCTCTCCAATCCATTTCAAAACCAAGTTGCTGAGATGTAACTCTTTTATAATGAGTATTCAAATATTGTACTGTTAATTCATCATTTGCTTGTCTATAAAAACCAGGTTCTCCCCAAGCACGATACCATTCATCATACTCAGGTTTAATATCAAATAAATGATATTTTCCATCAGGATTCCTTGCTACCCACATTGAATATCTCGTTATATTTTTGTATTTCTTCTTTATAACATTTATCACATCTATTCATATACCAATGATGTAATTCTCGCATTTTTGTTGTTTTCTTTGTTCCACAAATTTCACAATATTCAAAAGATGCATGCTCAATTCGAAGCATTCTTTTAATCATACCTTTTGGATAATAATTCAAATACAAATTAAGATATCCAAATTTTTCTTTTATATCAACAAATTTTAATGGCTCAAAATTTGCATCATGTCTATGCTTTAAATTATATTTACGAACAATATGTTTTGCTCGTTTAATAAGTGGAATCCACCCATCTCCACATGCATAATATTTTTTACATCTTTTTATGGACATCCTCTACGATTTGGTGTTTTTGTATCATAATATTCTTTTGCCTTTTCTTTAACATAAATGTATACATCCATTAAATCAGAATGATTTTCAATATAGTTAAGAACATCGGCATATGTTTCAGATTTGATTTTTGTTTCCTTTTCCTTTCTTTCCCATTCAGCTTCAGTATCACCAAGTTTACGTTTTGAACCAAAATTTTTATTTAAATCCTTAGATGACTTTACAACAACATCTTCTCCTTTATATGCTTTATCCGGATCTTTCTTTTCCTTTGCACAATCTTCAATTGCTGTTCTATAAACTAATGCGATTATATCGTCAGTTAGTTTGAACATGAATCTCCTATCATTTTGGAGTTCATTAATACGTTTTGTGATTTTGTCTTCTTTCATTTTACTATTTCAGATTTAATAATTTGAATTGGTGCTGTAGTTGATAATATTTCTTCAGTGTTATCTTTTTCTAACAAAAAGTTTGTTCCTTGAAATGAACAAGTATATATTTCTTTATCAGAATATATGACATATTTAGGCGCATATTGTGAACTATAATATATATAATATTCAGTTTTATATTTACCTATATATGTTGAATCTTGTCCAAGTACTTTAATATTATTTGGTGCAATACCATTACAAGAAACAAATGTAAATAAAAATAAAATCAGAATATATATCTTAGTCTTTATCATATTTAATATCATAGTTGTTCTTATTTAATTTATTGATGAACTCTTTCATTCTTTCTTTGAATCCATCTTTATCATAATATCCAACACCAAGTATATTACAAATTAATTTATGATAATCATCTGGTGAATATTCATTACAAATATCATTTACAAATTGTTTATAATTAAAATCATATGTACTTTCAATTTCTTCAACAATTTCTTCATACATTGTATGATAATATTCTTCTTTTACTTCATCATCATGTTTTTCCAAATCATATGAACCTTCAAGATACCATAATATATCATCTTTATCAAAACAATCTAAAATATCGTCTCTATCTAATTCACCAACAATATCTTCAATTGTAAATTCTGATCTAACTGCATCCATTACATCTTCAACTGATGATTCAGCTATAATATCTTCAAGAGCAGATTTTTCAGGATCTTCATATTCAGATGCAGCATTAATTATATCTGATGATGAACATTTGTTTAAATCAAGTCCTGCATCTATTATTTCATCAAATGAACATTCATCCCAAATTATTTGCAATAATTTCTTTTTTGTTGTATCTTTCATAATTAATCTTCCTTCCAATGTCTAAATACTAAAGAACCATCATAATCATCAGAGTTATCATCTTCTCTCCAATGTCTAAATACTAATGATCCTTCCCAATCCTCAGGATCTTCATCTTGAAAATGTTTCATAGTTATTCATCAAATACATCATCAGTTACATCAATTAAATTTTCATCCTCATCATATAATTCAACTTTCATTGGTTCAATATCATGACTATGATCTCCCCAATGTCTCATTGAATCATCCATTGCATCAGTGCATTGGTCAATATAACCTAATATACGTTCTTTAATCGATTCTCCTTCCTGCATACTTGTATCTGAATCACAAATTACTTCAAAAGTAATTCTTACGGGATAATCTTGTTCGTTTTGTATTTTATTTAATAATTCTTTATTCATAAATTATTTATTACATATCATAACAATAATGGCTACAATTTCCGCTCCCATATCTATTACATGTATCTCTTTCTACACATGAAGAACATTCTGAAGAATGATCTCTTGACCATTTATTATCATCTTTATTATTATAACGTTTTGGATTTAATATTCCCATAATTATTTAATATATATTTGCTTCATCAATAGATATTGTTGGGTTCTCTGGTAAAGCAAGTAATCCTGTTGTAGGTTTAAATACTCTCATTATACCAGTAACATATGTATTATCATAAACTTTTGACCAATTGGTTATATAATTACTATCAACTGCATTTGCACCTTCTATAGGAGCAACACCCATAGTAATATGAGTAATTTTATTTGCACAAACAACACCTTTTGGTAGTTCAACTTGAACTGCATAAGCCTTTTCAGAAATACCTGGACCTACAAGTTTTAGTTTAAATTTTTTACCAATATTATGATCATTAATTAACTTTATATCGTTTGCTAATTTTGTATTATCATTGAATACAACAGTCATATGATCATAATATTCTTTCCACCATTCTGGAAGTGGATATAATTTCTTTAATAGCTTTTTTGATTTTTCATCAAGAAATATTCCTATATAAATCCAATTATTTTCCATGCTTCTTTTTCTTTCTTTTTGATTTTTTATATGCTTCTAAATCTGCTTCATACATTAATTTTTGTAAATATTCTGCAGTTTCAGCACCTACAATAAAACATGAACTTATATTCATATTTAATCTTTTTCTTTCATGTTTTTAACAAATTTATGAAGATCCTTTTCAAGATTTAAATACTCAAAGAATGTATGATCTTTAGGGTATTCCATTAAATCTTCATATATATTTACATAATCAACATATTGTTCAATTTCATCATCAGACATATTACAATATATTAGTGAAAACTCTTTATTATAAGGATCCATAATACCCCAGTCACCATTATGTTCAAATATGGCAAAACCATCTAGTTTACCATCTTTCTTTGAAAATAGTGCTCTATTGGCCCAAAAATCATCAAACTTCCAACCCAATTCTTCCAATCTTTCTTTAGTCATAACATGTATATTCTGTTTCAACAAATTGTTCTGCTCCTGATTCATTAACATTATCATTAAAATCTTCAGGATTTAATAAATCCCATTCATATAAAGCATCCCAAGGATCCATAAATTGTTTATGAATACAATCGGCAACTTCATTTTCAAGTCCATATTGTTGTGCAATACGTAAAGCTTCTGATTCAGTTATAATTCTTCCCATATTTATTTATAAGGATTACATTCTATAATTAATTCAAATTCATTAGATCTAATATCTAAATTATCAAATTTTTGTATTAATCTACAGCTTGAACCTTCTCTTACAGGTTCCATTAATTTTTCAAATATTAATTCTTTATCTGGATTATCTTGTAATGCCTTTAAGAACTCTCCACAAGTCATAATATATTATATCTATTTATAACAATATAGAAAATTCTTAATATTTATTTCGGTTGAAATTCTACAAAATTATACAATCCACATATCATTGTATCTAAATCATCAAGATCCATATTAGGTCCAATTTTTTCTGACGGATCATTTTCAAATCTTAATGTAAATGTTCCATAATAATCTGGACATGGATCTGTTCTTTCTGGAAAATATTCAGTATGTTTATTTTCATAATCAATAAAAATTTGTTTATCACTTTTATTATCGTCAATTAACAATGCATTCATTCCTGCAATATCAACTAATAATGATATTAACAAATTTTTTGATTCTTTAAGACTTCGATTTTTAAAATCATAAATGAATTTAATATCATCAACATTATCAACTGTTACTTTCATATTCTTTAATTAAATTTTCAAGGCGTTCTTTTTCTTTCATTAATATTTCAATATCAGCAGTTATACGTGAAAGTTTTTCTTTGTGTTTTGTTATATCATTTTGTTTTCTATAATTATCAATATATTCATAAGCTTCCTTTTTTGTTGTAAATAATCTTAAATATGGGAACTTATGTTTATATGTAAGACTGCCTCTATCAAGCGCTTCTCCATTTGATAAAATTTCATCAATTTTATCAATACAGTTATATCTATAATATTCTGACCAAATATCTTTCTCTGTAGTAATCAAACAAAAATTAGTATCGTCATCTCTCCAACGAGATCCGTATTTTATAATACAAGGTAATGGTTTTGTATTCTTATATTTATTTTTGTCTTTATCAAGAAAAATATTTGCTACCCATAATATGTAATAATCACTTACCTTTTTGTCATAAGATTTAAGTACCTTCTCAGGTTCAAATCCTAATAAGTCTGCAATATTTGTAACTCTCATAATTATGTATTCAACTTTAATTTATTATCAAATTCATCTTTATTCATTATAATATTATCTGTATCAATTTCAATTATCTTATACACAAATTTTAGTATGTCTTCTTTAGAGTCTTTATTTTCTTTCATTACACCTTTGAAAAAATTCATAACAACATTTTTAACTTTGTCAATATATTTATACCAACAATGTCTCGCATCAACAAATCCTTCTTCAAATCCTACTCCATAAATATGTTCTAAAATATCGTAAAGATCATCTTTAATTTCTTCAAATTTGTCTTCACCTATTTTACGACGGACACTATCCCATTCATCCCATTCAAAAAATGTCCAATCTTTATTTACTTCTTCAAAAGGTCTAATCATATTATTAATGATTTAATTTCATTCTTTGTTTAGCTTTAATTCTCCTCATAGTTTCATCATAATCCATTCCATAATGATTTGTAAATGCTTGTTCAGTTTTACAATCATTTCTTATAAACTTTTCAAAATCAAATTTATCTGACCAAGAATCATAATGCTCCCATTTTTGTAATTCTTTTCTACACCATGCATCAGATGTTATCCCATAAGATTTTGCAATCTTCTTGATTTTATTAAATAAATAATCATTCATAATTTAATTCTGCTTTCTCCCAATTCTTTGTCCAATGTTGAGTAGTATTTACGTGATCTTTTCTAACCCATTTACAAACATAATGTTTGAAATCATCACTAGAAAATTGATCTCTTAATCTGATAACTACACCTTCTCGTTGAGGACCATATAATTCTGGCTCATTAACGAATTTTTCAACAAGTTCTTTTAATTGTAATTCAGTCTCAATAACACCCGTCCATAACTCAGGGACATGAGGTACTTCAAAAATAAGATGCCATTAACTTAACATCCTCCCAAGAATACCACATATCTGCTTCTTTGTCATATCCCGCAAACATGAACCAATATGCTGGTAATTTGTCATAATGTATTGAATGCTCACCATATAAGTTTTCTCCAAATATAAGTTCATAGTCTCCTATCATTGACTTAATTCTCCAATACAGTCCATTAGAAGGATCCCAAAGATTACGAGACCATGGAGAACGCGTTGGTGCTCCATGTGAACGTGCATAAACATCTTGTGAAGAAAAACATGTATTTTCTCCATCAAGCTTAGCTGTTATAACTATTTCTTTTCCTTGATAGTATTTAAACCAATCACCCTGGAGCTTCTTATCATCTTTAGTAGCCCCAGGTGAATATGGTAAATGATATGTTCTTGGATATTTCATATTAATATATACAATTTTTATCTGTCTCTTTTTCTTCCCACAACTTCATTAATTCTTCTTGTGTTGTTTTGAAATCATTTACATCTTGCAATGTTTTAAATTTTTGTTTCCAATTTTCTAAATCTTTTTTATCTTTAATTACAATTTGTGATACTGAATACTTATTTGTACCAGGAATCAAATCTTGAAACATTCTGATTGGCTTCCAATATTTATCATTTTTAGTTTTATATTCTAAATGATAAGGTAAATCATCAGTAAAATTTTTATCTGTAATTCCATAAGTATCTTTATAAGCTCGTAATTCAACTAAAATATTTTCAGGTCTTTTTGCATTATATTCAATTGCATGTCGTTTCTCACATTGATAACATTGTATAAGTGCAACAATAATGCAAGTTGCAAAAACTATTGTGAAAGTTAAACAAGTATAATTCATTGTTCTATAAATTGAAACATGTTTACTTTTTCTCTTACATATTTATTATAAAGATTTTAAAGCAACATTAAAATTCAAATTTACTTATCCATTTGTAATCTATCAATTGCTGCTGCAATTAATGCACCTGCTCTTGTCAAATCTCGTATTGCATCTTTTGGCTTAAAAAATACAACATTCCATGGCCACACGCCTGCACGAATAATATTGTCTTTATCAATCATTAAATATGCTTGTGCTGCTCTAACAAATTCCATTACATCATGTTCGACATCATGTTCAGCTGACCATCCTTCTTTTGTAATTTGACGTAAACGTTCTTCTGAAATTAATTCACTTCCACTTTTCATAATATATTATAATTTATTTATTAATATAGTATTATTCTCCCCATTTATTAATTAATGCATCTAACATTAATGTAATATAAAAATCTTTAAAATTTATAATCTTATCTTTATATCTATCTTTAATTACATCAGGTACTTTAATATCTGTTAATTTGATATTCATATAATCAAGACATTGTTTAGGAGTAATTTTTCCTTGTTCGGCATCTAAATGATGTTTAGAACATAATGCAGCTCCATTTGAAAGATAATATCCCCCATCATTCCAAAGTTTACGGTCCATTATATGATGAGCATCAACAGCATCACAAGAACAATCAGGAACACAGCATTTCCCATTTGTTCTTGCAAATACTTGTTTCTTAAATTCTTCTCGTGTTAATAATTTATCATTCATACGGATCTATCCATTCAATATTATTTATTTCTTCACAAATTTCTTTATAAGGCATTTTCTTCCAACGCTCATGTATATCATTAAAGTTAACATCAAATGGAACCCCATCTTTATCATAATATATTATTTCAAGATGTTCCAAACTATGACAAGCACCCCAATCAGAATAACACATAAAATCATTTTCACATATAACACTTTCTAAATCATCAATATCACAATTATCTATTACATGATGAGAAAAAGCTGCAGCATTCCAATCGTGTCCTTTGAAGTTATAAGGCAATGTAATATAAGCAAGACAATATATTAATTTTTCGCAACCAAAAAGAACCTTAGGATCCATTACTTCAGTCTTTCCAATATAGTCAGCATCATTTGAATCCCAGTTAACATACACATAAAGTTTATTTTTATACTTACCTGCCTTTTGAGGCTTGATGTTTAATAAATTTCTATAATCTTTCATAATTTATTTTCTAATTAAATAACCTTGTTCTTCAAAACATTGTAAAAGTATTTCTACTCTTTTATCCCATAATTTATAATTATTGTCATATATACTATCTATCATATGTAATTCAGTATTAATAAATTCTCTATTAGTCTGTATTTCAGATTGCATCATATTTATCTGATTATGTTGTTCAAATATAATGCACACCATACATAATAATACAGAAATTAATATTCCTATTATAATATCTTTACTACACATTGAGTAATTTTTCAAATAATCGTTCATTCTCTCTTTGTAATCTTTCAATTTCTTTGAAGTTTTTATCTCTTTGAATTTGAATCATTCCTTTAAGTATATGCTTAGCAGTTTCAATGTTATCAAATATATTTTCTATTTTATATGTGCCAATTATCTTTTTTTGTGTTTCATCAGTATACACAAAATCATCTTCATAATTTTTATAATCTGTAAAAACATACCCTTCATCAAGAGTATATTTATCTTCATCGATACACCAAATATGTTTCATAATTAAAATGGTCCGTATTTATCTGAAAATTCTTTAATTATTGATTTTGTAATCTCATTCATAAATTCTTTAGGAAGCTTACAATATCCTGGATTAGGCCAGTAATATGTATTAGGCATTGATGTATATTCAAAACAATTCTTTTCAATATTATATGTTGCTGGATAAAAAGAATTGTCATAAATCTTTTTGATAAACTTTAATCTTTCATAAGATATATTATCATTCATCGTCTTTAGATTTAATTACAGTTTCATTATTTTCATTAATTGTAATTCGTCCATCAAGACATGCACTAATAAAACTATGAACAGCTTCTCCACTTGCTTTTGCATTTCTTTCAAGTGAATCTTCAAACCATTTAACACGTTCTTTAAGATGTTCATTTTCTTTTCTTAGTTCATTATTCTCATCAATAAGTTGTTCTACTGCACTAACAATATCCCATAACGGACTTAATCTTTCAAATATTTCTTTCTCCATAATTACAAAAAATCATCTCCTTGAAAATGAATTCCTTTACGTTCACAATACTTAAAAAATATAATTGTACATATAAATACAATTACAATTATTATTCCTGCTATTGCTAAACAATCCATAATTAATCTCCTCCATCTGCTGCCTTAATATTAATCTTAGGTATCATCATGAACTTAATCTTACATGTTTCAGTAATCAAGTCCTTAATCTCAGTTGTATCCTTGTAAGCCATTGGTGACTCATCAAGTGTTGCCTTACAAACTGTAGTTGAATAAATGCCCTCCATAGTCTTTTCAAAATCCTTCATGGAAATATTCTGCTTTGCCTTAGAACGTGACATCTTTCGGCCAGCTCCGTGTGCACAAGAATTTAACCAATCTGAATTTGAAAGTCCTTCACAGATTGCAACTCCATCTCTCATATTGAATGGAACAAGAATCTCTTCTCCCTCATAAGAACGAATTGCTGACTTTCTCATGCAATGATCCTCAAGGTCAATGAAGTTATGAGTTGAAGTAATTGTTCTTACCTCCTTAATTCCATACTTCTGAAGTAAATCCTTAATAACATTCTGAACAGTAATATGATTGTACTGAGCATACAATTGGCAGAAACACATATCCATCAAATACTCTCTCATATACTCTCCAGTAAGATAACCATTAATATGATTACGACGAATACTTTCAACATACTCATCCTGAGACGTCTTATATTCCTTCATTGACTTTCCAGCCTTCTGATAATCCTTTTTGAACTGTTCAAGCTTTTCCTTCATTTCGTTCTTTGACATTGGCTGAACTGTCTTCTTCATCCAATAATTACAAACCTTTGTTCCAAAGTTTCTTGAACCGAAATGACAAGTCAAACCAGCAAGATCACCATCTGCTTGCTCATTATATTCAATGAAGTGATTACCTCCACCAACTGACCCAAGAGACTTATAGAAAACACCCTCATCAACATTAAGTCTCTTAAGCTGTTCTGTAATCCACTTTTCAGTTACTTGGTCAGGCAAATCAGACAACATCTCAGGCCACTTCTGAGCATAACGATTAAATCCCTTTGTCAAAAACTTTCTAAAATCCTTTTCGTCAATAATTGTCTTACCATTGATATTGAATCCAAAAGGAATCTTATTCTTGATACGACGCTCAAATTCAGCATACTTTTCAACTGGGACCTTCTTATCCAATAACATCATTGATACTGTGCATCCAATATCAACTCCAATATGCTCAGGACAAATATAATCTCCGATTGTTGCAACAAGTCCACAAGGACCTGATTTTCCAACATGAACATCAGGCATACACACAACCTTCTGTCCTTCAAATGCTGGACAATTTATAATATCATATACCTGTCCGTAGACACCCTCTTCAATTGTCTCAGCGTATATAATTGCTTTTGTATATTTTCCTATTAACTCTATCATAATAAATAAATTTTTTCGTCTATAACTGCAACAACTTTATTTTTAAAATGTTGTTGTTTTTTACTATCGTAATATTTTTTAAATTTAATTGGGCATCCAATAAAATAAGGATCACCAAGAATCTTTTTAACTATACCATAACCTAAGTGTTCAATAAGAATTTGATCATTTGGTTTTACGTTATGTAATTGAATACTTATTAGCATAATTATTTTATTAATCTGTTATCTTTAATATAATTTACTAATTTGTAAAGTATCTCATCTTTATCAAGATAGCTTGAATTATTCCAAAGCCAATTGAATACATCGAATATTGACATTTTGTTAATATCCCAAAATCTTGGATCTGGAGAATTTTTCAAATCTCTAAGCCAATCTTGTATTTCATCAATATTATTATACATAATTAATTTAATTAATTTAATATATCTTCACAAACAAATTCCGACGTCCAATAATTTATTGTTTCTTCATCTGTTTTAATTACATTTGTTTCTTTAGCATAAATAAGAACAATATCTTCATTATCTAATTTATATTCGTTTAACCACTTTTGCCATTTATTATAATTCTT
>Ga0256407_10007832_pt1 | contig 15875 bp, 14 predicted proteins | sample RumenRJG_04DNA_FD_193489 | JGI IMG/M metagenome (GOLD analysis project Ga0256407, IMG submission 193489) | Bovine rumen microbial communities from Lethbridge, Alberta, Canada - RJG_04 | ecosystem: Host-associated > Mammals > Digestive system > Stomach > Rumen | place: Canada: Alberta...
AAGGAATATAATGAATTTATAAATTGTTAAGAATATGAGTAAATATGCACTTATAACAGGCGGCAGCCGTGGCATCGGACGTGCCATCTGCGTAAGACTCGCCCAGGAGGGCTATCAGGTTATCATCAACTACGCCAGCAATGAGGCAGAGGCAAAGAACACCCTCGAGCTCTGTGGCGGCAATGGCGAGTTGCTTCCCTTCGACGTGAGCGATGCAGCCCAGACAAAGGCAGCCCTCGACGACTGGCAGGCCCGTCATCCTGAGGATTATATCGAGGTGGTAGTCAACAATGCCGGTATCCGTCGTGACAACGTGATGGCCCTCATGCCCGAAGGCGACTGGCATCGTGTGCTCGACATCACTCTGTCGGGTTTCTTCAATGTCACCCAGCCTCTGCTCCCCGCCATGCAGCTGCACAAGTTCGGACGTATCGTCAACATGGCCAGCGTGAGCGGCATCAAGGGTCTTCCCGGACAGACCAACTACTCTGCTGCCAAGGGAGGTATCATCGCAGCCACGAAGGCTCTGGCACAGGAGGTGGCACGTCGTGGCATCACCGTTAATGCCGTAGCTCCTGGATTCATCAAGACCGACATGACAGAAGGTCTCGACGAGGCAGCCCTGAAGAAGACCATCCCTGCCAACCGTTTCGGTACTCCTGAGGAAGTGGCCGATCTCGTGGCTTTCCTCGTATCGCCGAATGCAGGATATATCACAGGTAATGTGGTATCTATTAATGGAGGACTGTATACTTGATGAGTTAAGAGTTAAGAATTAAGAATTAAGAGTTAAGAAAACATGAAGACTTTAACAAATAGATCGAATGGATGGCTGAAGGTGCTGTTGATACTATTCACTATTAACTGTTCACTATTCACTGCCACTGCCCAGCAGACAGATTTCCAGCAGGCTTGTACCCGTTACAAGGACTTCAAACAGGCAGTTGCCAATATCAACAGGATCATTCATAAGAAATCACTTAAGAAAGACATAGTAACCACTGGCGGAGCTTGTATCATGGCTCCCGACATGGTTAGTATCTCTACCAACGAGGGACGCGACAAACTGCTCATGAAGGGCACTCGATTCACCATGACTGTAAACGGTAAGGAACACTCTACCGACAGCAAGAAGAATCCTCAGTTTGCCACCTTCCACACCGTTCTCACAAGTATCATCAACGGTGGAACGACAGATATCACGAAACTTCCCGATGTGTCTATCCAGAAGACAGGCACCTCACTATCCATCACTGTCATCCCAACGACAGACAATGCCAAGAAACGAAAGAGAATGATGTATTCCAAGTTCGTTCTTGTGCTTGACATTAAGACCTCTGCCATCAAGCTTCTGCGATTCGTAGAGCGCGACGGAGGTTTCACAGATTATGAATTTAACAAGTTTACATTTGAATAAGCGTTTATACTTATCATTCCTGTTGCTGACGATGCTGCTGCGTCTCAGCGCACAGAACATCTCCGGTGTCGTCTCCGATGCCGAGACAGGTGAGTGTATCCCCTATGCCAGCGTCATCTACAAGGGCCATCATGTTGCTGTAGTGGCTGACATCGAGGGACGCTATACCATTGCCCGACACAACGGATGGATTATCACCTTCAGTGCTGTGGGATATATCGCCCAGGATGTAACCATCGATGCCAACAGCAAATCAAAGATGAACATCAAGCTGAAGCCCGACAACCGTCAGCTGAAACAGGTTACCATCAGTTCGAAGAAAGGAAGATACAGTCGTAAGAACAACCCCGCCGTGGAACTGATGAAGAAGGTCATCGCAGCCAAGAAGCTCACCGACCTGCATAACCACGAATATTATCGTTACGACAAATACGAGAAACTTACCCTCGCCGCCAATAATATCACCCCGGAGCAGTTGGAGAAGAAGCCTTACTCCAGCACCCCATGGCTCAGGGAACAGGTGGAGATGTGCCAGTATAACAACAAGCTCATCCTCCCTCTCAGTGTCGACGAGACTGTTACTGAGATGATCTGGCAGAAGTCATCGGGTAAGAAGAAGTCAATCATCCAGGGCCAGCAGTCATCGGGTATCAATGACCTCTTCCAGACAGGTGATATCCTCAACGTGGTCATGAAGGATGTCTTCACCGATGTCAACCTCTACGACAACCAGATCCGCCTGGTGCAGTACCCCTTCACCTCGCCTATCGGTAAGGACGCCATCGGTTTCTACCGCTTCTATATCGAGGATACCGTTAAGATAGAGCGCGACTCGTGTATCCATCTCCATTTCCTGCCAAACAACCAGATGGACTTCGGATTCCGTGGCGACATCTATATCCTCAAGGACTCCTCATATCATGTGCGCCGCTGCCAGCTCACCCTGCCTAAGCAGACATCTGTGAACTTCGTGGAGAACATGCACATCGAACAGGAATACGAGCAGCTCGACAATGGCGAGTGGGTGCTCTCACGCGACGATATGGTGGCAGAGCTGAAGTTTGCCAAGTTTATCAAGGATTGTATCGTCATCCGAACAACCAGAATGACGGGATACAACTTCGACCCCTTGCCCAAGAAACTCTTCAAGGGCAAACGAACGGAAATCCGCGAGGCCGATGCCAGCATGCGTAATCAGGCCTTCTGGGATCAGTACCGTCAGGTGGAACTCACCAAGAGTGAGGACTCCATGGGCAATTTTGTAAAGAACATCCAGAATATCAAGGGTTTCAAATACTTCATGATCGGTCTTAATGCCCTCATCGAGAATGCCATCGAGACAGGCACTCCGAATAAGATCGATATCGCCCCTGTGAACACCATGCTCACGAGTAACAAGTTCGACGGATGGCGTAATCGTCTGAGTCTGCAGACCACAGGTAACCTCCATCCCCGTATCTTCGGAAAGGCCTACTATGCCCACGGCTGGGGAAGCCACAAGAACTACTACGGAGCTACGTTCACCTACTCCCTCATCGACAAGATCTATATGCCGTGGGAGTATCCTAAGCGCAGTTTCGAGCTGGAGAGTGTCTACGACGTAATCTCTCCCAGCGACAGATATCTGCCAACGGATAAGGATAACTTCCTCGTGGCCTTCAAGTGGACCGGCATCGACAAGATGATCCTCTCCAACCGCCAGAAGTTCTCTTATGTCTATGAGGCCTACGGTGGTCTGCGCACCACTCTGAGCTTCAAGACCGAGGAGCAGCAGCCTATCGGCGCCATGTCGTTCAGGAGACTCAATCAGCCAGAGATAAAATACGACGGCAACCTCAATGCCCATCGTGAGTTCCTGCGCACCACAGAGCTTTTCGCAGAGTTACGCTATGCCCCCGATGAGACATATATCAACAACAAGCAGCGTCGTATCACCATCAACAAGGATGCCCCGGCGCTGAGTCTGAGCCACACCATGGGATTCCGTAATGTCCTTGGTGGCGACTACACATACAACCTCACCGAGGCAAAGCTCTACAAGCGTTTCTGGCTTAACAGCTGGGGAAAGGCAGACCTCTTCCTCAAGGCGGGATATCAGTGGAACCAGGTGCCCTACCCTCTGCTGATTCACCCTATCGCCAACACTTCGTTTGTCATCGAGGAGGAGATGTTCAACCTCGTCAACAACATGGAGTTCCTTAACGACCGCTACGTGTCGATGATGCTCTCTTGGGACCTCAACGGTAAGATATTCAACCGTATCCCCCTCATCCGTCATCTGAAGTGGCGTGAGTATATCGCTGTCAACACCCTCGGGGGCGGTCTGAGCGACAAGAACAACCCCTACCATCCTGATAATATCGGCAGCGACAAGCTGATGTGGTTCCCCGAAGGCTGTTATGTGATGGACACCAAGAAGCCTTATGTCGAAGTGGTAGTGGGTGTACATAATATCTTTAAGATTATCCATGTCGAGTATGTACGTCGTCTTAACTATCTTGAGTTGCCTACAGCAACCAAGTGGGGTATCCGATACATATTCCGACTAACATTCTGAGAAAGAATGTAAAAATGAAAGAATGAAAAAATGAATGAGAAGATATATCAGTCAATGAAATCCATCGAGACAGAAGACTGGCTCGACCTTCACGTTATCCGGCCTCTATGCTATTACTGTGCCAAGGGTTTCAATGTTTTCGATATCCATCCCAACACCGTCACCATCCTCTCGATGATCATCGGTGCCGGCAGCTGTGTGCTCTTTGCCCATGGCAGCCATTATTACGAGGGAGCAGCGGGACTGGTGCTCAACCTCCTTGCGATACTCCTGCTGATGGTGGCCGATATCCTCGACTGCACCGATGGTCAGCTGGCCCGTATGACGGGTAAGAAGAGTAAGGTAGGCCGTATCCTCGACGGTATGGCAGGATTCGTATGGTTCACACCTATATATATGGGTATGGTATGGCGATTCTACCAGCACCACAGCCTGGAGTTCGGCTGGCTTGGCATCAGCGACACGCCTCAGAACGTGTATATAGCCACTGCCATCGTTTTTGTCCTGGCACTTATGTCTGGCTTCGCAGGCATCGCCGCCCAGCAGCGTCTGGCCGACTATTACATCCAGGTACACCTCTTCTTCCTTAAGGGCGAGAAGGGCAGCGAGCTCGACAACTCCGCCCGCCAGCAGGAGATCTACGACAAGATGGACTCCACGACCCCACGCTACGAGCGTATCTTCCAGAAGTCATATATCGACTATACGAAGAAACAGGAGAAGTCGACCCCTCAGTTCCAGCGTCTGATGAAGAAGATCAAGGATAAGTTCGGCTCTGCCGACCAGCTTCCTCAGGACGTGCGCGAGGATATCCATCGCGAGTCGTTGGCCATCATGCCCTGGAACGGCCTGCTCACATTCAATTTCCGTTCCTTCTGGCTCTTCCTCTTCGTGCTCATCGACCTGCCTGCAGAGTTCTTCCTCTGGGAGATCATCGGCATGGGCCTGCTCACGGAGTATGTACGTCGCCGTCATGAGGGATTCTGTCGTCGCATAGCTGATAAACTATGACAAAGAAAGGCCTCAACAACCTGTTTTTCTTCATCGGTGTCGTTGCCGTAGTGGTGATGATGTTCACCTTCGATGTCAGTTTCATCGAGTTGTGGGATCATCTCTGCCATGCCGGCTACTGGCTCATCCCCATCATAGGCATCTGGATCTTCGTCTACGGCATCAATGCCCTCGCATGGATGGAGATCATAAAGTGCCAGATCGAGCCTGATGAGCATGTCAGCTTCTGGCGCATCTTCCGTCTTACCATCACTGGCTATGCTCTCAACTACGCCACTCCCGTGGGCGGTCTTGGTGGCGAGCCTTACCGTATCGTAGAGCTGTCGAAGAATATCGGCAACCAGCGTGCCGCCTCGTCAGTGATTCTATATGCGATGATGCATATCTTCGCCCATTTCTGGCTTTGGTTCACGAGTGTGTTTCTCTATCTGGCTCTTGCTGCCATCGGCGACCTGCCCTTCAGCTCAGCCACAGCCATCGTATTGGCCATCATCGTGGTGTTCTGTCTCATCGCCTTCTATCTGTTCTCGCGTGGATATAAGTACGGACTGGTGATAAAGACCATCCGTTGGATAGGTAAGATTCCCGGACTGAAAGGCTGGAGCACCCGATTCCTTGAGCGTCACAGCGAGGCACTGCATAATGTCGACGAGCATATCGCCTCACTCCATAAGCAGGATAAGCGTTCGTTCTATGCCAGCCTGTTGCTCGAATATGCCTCTCGTATCGTTCAGAGCCTTGAGATAATGTTCATGCTCCTTCTCTTCGGCATCGACTGCGGAGGAGGACTGTCAGGTCTTACCCTCACATTCCTCCACTCGATACTTATCCTGTCGTTTACCACGCTGTTGGCCAACCTCATCGGTTTCCTGCCCATGCAGCTTGGCGTTCAGGAGGGCGGTTTCGTCATCTCCATCGCCGTGATGGGTCTCACTGCCGCCCTCGGCATCTTCGTGAGCATCATCTGCCGTGTCCGTGAGATCATCTGGATTCTCATCGGCCTGCTTCTCATGAAGCTCCGCTGAGAACAGGTTACTTCTGGGCACAACGCAAATAGCTAAACACACAAAAGAAGGCAGCCGTTGTGGCTGCCTTCTTTGCCTATACGCCCATGCAGGATGTTGCTCCGAGGGCCGTGAGGATTGCTGATGCAATCGATGCGATGATCTGTACGATCCACTTCAGGGTTTCTTTCTTAGTCATAGCTTACCTCCTTTCCTTCTTAATAGTTCTATACTCTTCCTCCGACAGATTACTCCATGTCGCCGTTGCCACCGGTATCGCCGCCTGAGCCCTTGCTAAACAGCCTGGTGCTTACCTCACTGGATTCACCGTTCTTGATGGCGATAGCCTTAACGGTGGTTGTGTCGCTCAGAACGAAACCTCCCTCATAGAGTGTGCTCTGTGCTGAAGGTGTAGAACCGTCAGTGGTGTAACGGATCTCCGCATCCTCAGGACCGCTCATTGTCACCTCAGTGCTTTCCGTGAATGGATTTGCTCCATAGATGGTCGGCTTCGCCAGAGTGTTCTGCTGCTGTGAGCCTGAACCACTGTTGCCGCCCTGCTCTGAGCCGGAGTTCTCGCTACCTGAACCTGACTGGCTTCCGGAGTTCTGGCTGCCTGAATCCGTGGATCCGTTATCCGTTGTTCCGTTCTCGCCTTCTGGGTCCTCAACCTCGCCAGCGTCAGCCGATGTTACACGCTTCACGATGTCGCCGTTGCGGTCGTAACAGGTGATCTGGATTGCGGTGTCGGCCAGCTCGTCCTTCAGATCCTGCGATGGAGTGAAGATGATACGACGTGTCTTGATCAGACCGGTCTTCACCTTGTTCACATCCTCGACCGACTTTGCTCGGAGTCCGAAACGCATGGTTCCCAGACCTGGCAGAGCCACAGAGTGACCTTCGGTTGCCCACGCTTTGATTACCTCACCGGCTGCATCCCAGCATGTCTGCATCACTCCCTTGCTCACTCCGCTGCGGAGGGCCGCCTCCTTGATTACCTTCTCTGTGGTCAGAGGGATGTACAGCTCGGGCTGCATCACGTAGCGGTAAACGCCTTCGTCGGTCTTGCTGAACTTGATCTTCTTTTCAACTGCTTTTACTTTAAGTGCCATAATTCAAAAATTAAAAGGTTAATAGATTGTTTGTTAATTGTTTTCATCATCTCGAGATCGACTTCGTTTTTGGCCGCAGGTTAGAAAAGACTGCCTCGTGCACTAGGAAAATTTTTCTGCCTAACCAGGCCGCAAATTCTATCTCTCTTTTGACATTGCAAAGGTACAAAAAATATCCGTACGAACCAAGCATTTTATCAATTTATTTCCGATTTATTTCAAATGTTAAAATCGGAGGACGAGAGGTGTACCATGCACCATTGCACCATGCACCATTTCCGAATCGCGAGAATCATAAATTCTATATTATATTTTATATAATATATATATTATATAAAATATATAGTATATATTACCACACATCAGCAACACATCAAATTTCACAAATGGTGCAATGGCGCATGGTGCACGTTGCACCCCTCACACGGGGACACTCACACGTGGACAGGCACGCTGTGATGTGCCCGTGTGATGGGGTTAAATTATCTCCTTGACCTGCGCCTGCGGCTTCTGCTCTTGGATTTCTTCCTTTTGCTTGATTTCTTCTTTATCTTGCTTGTCTTCTTATCTACTGTAGCGCTATCATCGTCATCATCGTCTATAGTATCGTCATCATCAATGTCCGCAATATCTTTATTTACGTCCACCAACGAATCTGCGGTATGATTTACAGCCGGTGCCGCAATAGAGTCAAGCTCCTCTTTTGTGAAGTAAACCACTTTCATCCTTAAGTCGACTCCGGCAGGCTTGACGAATGTCCACGTTCCGTCATCATTCTTTTTAGCAGTGATGTCATCATCGGCTTTCGCCGTAAGTACTGCTGTCAATGAAGCGATAGCAAGTACACAGATTATAATATGTCTTTTCATTCTCTTTACTGATTAATTTATAAGATGTGGTTAGAATGCAAGAATGGCTCTTACGCCAAACCGATGAGTCTTGTTGCCATTCTCAATCTTGTTATTGACAAAGAGGAAATAGATTCCTGTGGCTTCGGATTTCACTTGTTCTTTAGTCAAATATTCGTTAGCCGTCCAGTAAAAGTCATGTTTCACACGCTCACCACCAGAAGATGCAATCACGTCAAACGCCCTGTTAGGCTTGTCGTTGATGAAATTCAGGTCACTGACAGTTGGCAATCGCCACGCAGCCTCCCTGACAGGATGTGAGGCAGCCCATTTGGTGACGGCTGCAGGAGCCTCTTTCCAGGTGTAACGGCTATTACTCACATCCTCAATGGCAATAGCCAGTCCATGTTTGCAGTCAGCCAAGCTCCCAAGATATGCAATGGCGGCAACAGGTACAGCATTTTCAGCCTTAGCCGCCTTGACATGAGGATATACCCTTCCGTTTGTAGCGATAACCCATCCGATGTTGTCTGCGGTGACATTGTTCAAATCCACCGACATACCTTCCCACGGGGATACCGTTTCCAGCTGTATTGCCTTTATTCTGCCAAGATCGGCTTGTTTTGGGATAAGTACGACTACCGACGAGTCGGCTATTCCCGTCACTTTACCATTTTTTACTTCATTTCCGTTAACCACCCATCCGTAAGGGATGTTGGTGATAGTGTTCTGGCCCCAGGATTTCTGGTTACAAAAACACACTGCTATAAGCAATATTGCAAACGACAGAGGGTTAATAATCTTTTTGCTCTTCATTAATTCTAAGTTTTCGTATTTATTGTGCAAAGATAGTTCTATTTCCTAAAATATTGATGAATTATGTCTCGTGACAGCTAGTTTTTGTAATTTTTGAGAGATTTTTGTAAATTCTGATATTCCGACTCACACGGGTTGTGTATATAAACTACACTTTTCCTAACTTTCGGGTGCAAAGATAAAGCGTGTGAGGTGTCCCCGTGTGATGATAATAAAAAAAATCTCGTTAGTTTGGAATTTTATTTGTTTTTTCTTTGCTTAATCGAAATTTTGCACTATCTTTGCAGAGGTATAATCGTCGGCACAAAAGGGACGGTTCTTATTGTGCTCTCTGCCGAGAATCATGGACATAATTCAATAAAAGTATACGATTATGAAAAGAATGTTTCAATGGACGATGGCCGCAGCCCTGATTTGCGGCGCAACTGTGTTCACGGCGTGTTCCAGCAACGAAGACAACAACACATCACAGGGCGGTACGGCACAAATCATAGGCCGGTGGACGGCTGACGTGACCGGTGCCACAGAGACACTGTGGGGCGACGGCAAAGCCCTGAGAATGACCGAACTCAGTAGCAACGGCACGGGCAGCACGGACATCTACTACCTGCTGAACGAGGATATCGCCGTAGGTCGCTCGCATCAGACATTCCGCTACACTGCCAGCGCCGACGGACAGCTGACGATGACCATTGACGGCAACAAGGCAACAGAGACCGCGACGTGGAGCATGACCGACGGACGGCTGACGCTGCAGACAAACGGCCAATCGCTGACACTGCAGAAGACCGATGCCGTGACAGAGAAGAGAATCATCGAGTGGAATGCCGAAGGCGACCTGATCAGCGTGCCTGCACCAGCCCGCTACACCGTCTTCGTCTATGGCAATGCCGGTGGCACCATGGACGAGATCATCGAGTATGGACTGTGGGAACGACTGAAGCCCCTGCTCACCGACGAGAGCAACGTGCGTGTGATATGCTTCTACAAGTACGGCAAGGACTTACCCCAAAGACCTTTTACCGGCAAGTTTGCTGACCCGGGCGACATACTATGGTTCGAACTCAACAGCCAGACCGACTTCAGCAAACTCAAGACAGCAGGACTGCAGAGATTAGGATTCAAACAGGAGGCCCAGGACATGAAGCTCTGCGACCCCGCCACGCTCCGTAGGTTCATGCGATACAGTTCACTGTTCTGTCCTGCCAAGAACTATGTCTTCACCGTATGGGGGCACGGCGACGGGTTCAGTGCCATCACCGACGTCCCCGGGAAGTACTATACCAGCGAGACCAGCACCACACGCGGAGTCATCGGCGACGAGTGGAACGAGGACGAGCAGCTCGACATGTACGAACTATCCTACGCCATCCGCAGCCTCAGCCAGCGCCCCTTCGACAACATCTACTTCCACAACTGCCTGATGGGTAACCTGGAGACACTCACCGAGTTGCGCAACGTGACCGAATACATCACATGTTCGGCCCATACGCTTTGCAGCAACGGAGAAATACTCACCGAATACATTCGCGGACTGATGGAAAAAGGCAACACACCTGAGGCCGTCGACCTGATGTTCAAACGCACGGACGATGTATGGAAGCCATTATATTTGGAGGAGAGCATTCTAGAGAATTCAGCACCCTACAACGGCGACATGAAACTGCTGCGCACCGACCGCATCGACCCCATACTGGAAGCCACCAAGCGGCTGGCCGAACGCCTCGTGGCACAATATCCCACACAACAGGAAGCCATCGACCGAGCCACGACCAGTGTGTACCGTTTCTTTACGCATCCCTTCATATACTTCCAGCAAGCCATGTTCGATTTGGCTGACTACGCACACAAGGTGGCCAACGAGACTGGTGATGCTGAGTTTGCTGCTATAGCCACCGACATCGATGCAGCCTTCAGCAATGCCTTCGTCAGATACGAGGATGTCAACTGGAACACCGAGCAGTTCCTCCCCCACTACACGCTCAGCGTCTGTCTCTTCGACCATGAGACCTACCACATCGACATCATGAACAGATTCAAGGGCTTAAATCCCATCTGCAACATCAATGATGGTTACGAGCAGACAACCTTCCACCAGATGACCGGCTGGGGCAAGTGGCTCGACACCAACCAGAAGAACCCACGTGGCAACCCCACCAGCGGCGGCGGCAAACTCCTCACACGGTGAGTTAACGAAAAGGTATGAAGACGAAGGAATATTCAATGAGGGAGATGATCATCGACCAGTGTCTTGGCACTGGGCGGGAGTTTACGCGTGAAGAACTGCAGACGGAGGTGAACAAGGGCCTGAAGGCGCGCGGCATGCAACCCGTGACATCGAAGGTCACCATCCTTCAGGACATCAGTGAGATGAACGAGAAATTCTATCTCATCTATGAAGAATACGGTATCATCACCGAGAAACGAGGCCGAAAGACATACTACCGCTATCGCGACGGGATAGAGTCGATATACAACCGCGAACTGACCCCCGCCGAGATTGAGAAGCTGCAAGAGATTCGCACCCTGTTGCAAGGTCTGAAAGGCATGCCGCGACTGGAATGGATCGACCAGATGTCAGTACGTTTCGACCAGCAGATCATCGGCTCCAACCGCACGATCGCAAGTTTCGAGAAGGGCACTGCCGGCGATGACAAATTCTTCCTGCAGCTCTTCAACGCCATCAGCCGTAAGGAGGTGCTTACCATCGAATACGGTCCTTTCGGCAAGGAACCGAAGGAACGCCACATCCATCCCTACCACATGAGACAGTACCTGCGCCGGTGGTATCTCTTTGCGAAAATCGACGGAAAAGATTTCGTGACCTGTTTCTCACTCGACCGAATCCAGTCCGTGCGGAAGAATAATGACCTGACTTATATTGATACCGACATCGACTTCAACCATTATTTCGACGATATCGTGGGCGTGACCCATCCCGACGGCAAGGAGGTGGAGCATATCGTGATCGAGGGCGACCGATGGTCGGAGTATTACCTGCGCACCCTGCCGATACATCCGTTGCAGCACATTGAGAGCAGGGGCGAAGAAGGCTGTGTGGTTACGCTCAATCTGATGGTAAACCCGGAGCTTGAGCGCGAGATACTTTCCTATGGCGAGCATCTCAAAGTCAAGGCTCCGGAGTCGTTCCGTAAGCGCATGGCCGAACTGTCTGCAATCCTCCTCGACAAGCACCGTTAAAACCTCACAGCGTGCCTGTCCCCTGTATGAGGCTCCCAAAAAAATTTTGCTTTAAACTGAAAAAAAATCAATGCGTTTGCACTGGGTGAACGCATTGGGCTTATCTTTGCAGCCGAAACCAATTAATTTATGAGTTATGGCTGGATTATTTTTAGCATTTGTAATAGCAGTGGCACTGGCGAATATGTTCAATGCTTACTCAGAGAATATCATCAATAACAATTAAAACAGTTAAAATTATGACAAAGAAAAACGAATCAGAAGAAATGACTTTCGAGCCGTATGTCATGTCTGCCGAGGAGACATTGGAGTTCCTCGACGCAAAAGGAATCGAGTATGAAATCTGCGACACTCCTGTTCCAGTACTTTCCAACAGTGTAAAATGCGGGAAGCCCGGTGATGCAGGCGATCAGAGAATCGACGAGTACTATTATCTGCCCAAGTCGGCCGTAGGCCTGCATCCGATGGTAGATCTTCCTGCCCAGGGAGACTCGATGATTGATGCAGATATCCATGAGGGCGACCTGCTGAGAATGGAGATAGGAGCCGAGGCTCATGACGGAGACATCGTAGTGGCAGATATCGAGAGAGAGTTTACTGCAAAAGTATTGTTTACCGACGACAAGAAGCAGAAATGGCTCTTGCCGAGGAATAAGGACTACGAGCCTATCCTGCTTACTCCGGATAAAGAGACAAGGATAACGGGTGTTGTGCGCTGCATCTTAAAGAAGTCTACCCGCATGTCGTACAGGGAGTGTGCCGAGATAGTGAATCGTGCCAAGGCAAAGAGAGGTCAGGAGGGTGATGTGATGCAGCGTCTGACCAAGGCTGTCAGTGAGGGCAGTCTGCTGTTCTGGGCAGCATCGGCATGGGCGGTGGCCTACTGTGTGGTGCGCGACTGCTGCGGATATGACGAGGGCGTAAGTGATTTCGAGCGTAAGGCCGAGAACCTTAATCTGCCAATGCGATTCGAATATGCCTGTTCGGCAGGCAAGGTGCAGCGTACTATCAGTAATCACCCGTATATGCGCCTGCATATCGACAAATGGAAAGAGAACGGGGCTTCCACACGTGAGATCGTGCTGATGGAGTTTCTGAGGAAAAACATATAAGACTTACCGAAGAAGTTACCGAAGTTCGGTAAGAGTGATAGCTGGTTTTACCGAATTCAAAAAGACTTACCGAAAACACTTACCGAATGCGTTTCAAGAAATTGGAACGCATTTTTTTTATGCCTAATTTTGCACTGTCAACAAACGGAAACGGGAGAAGACAAGCGATCTTTGACATGGTGAGACAAACAACCGCTGGGGAAGGCTCGGCGAGGAAAAATATCGAGAGAGTCATTAACGTATCTGCGCACGACGCGCATGTACACATACATTTAATAATTAAAAACAAACAGAATTTATGAAACAGACAGCAATTAAGATTCAGGAGATCCGTCTCCTGGCAAATGACGAAGAAGTGCTCGACGAGGCAAACGATATCCTCGCTGAGAAACTTGAAGAACTAAACCGTCGCAGCCGTTACTGCTATACGGCAAATGAGATCGGCAAGGAGTTCGGCCTTGACGGAGCCGATCTGAAATCGTTTCTGGCCGACAAGAAAGTGATCCGTAAGGTGCGAGGCAAGTGGCAGCTCATGAAGCCATTCATCCACATGGGCCTCACGGAGAAACGTTACAGCTACTACATGGGCGGTGACGGTCATCTGAGACTGAAGTCCTCGATAGTATGGACTGATCAGGGCAGAGAGCTTATCAGAGCATTGGTTTATGGAAACTAACAGATATCAAATCAGCGTGAGGAAATGGTGCGCCTCATGCCGGCATAAGGAAGTAGAGAACGACGGCACCAGAGTATGTCAAAAGATGCATCTGAAGGTACCGAGAGACTTCGTCTGTCCGAAATGGCAGATGAGCGACGGGCTCTGGAATGCAGGACGTAATTAGCAACCGAGTCGGAGGAATGAGCGAGTGGGAAAGTATCCGGATAGAAATTGAGCTCAACTGAAAAACACTTCGCTTTCCAAAGCTCACAAATTCGACAAAAGTATGAATACAAACATTAACACAAACATTCAGATTTTCAATCATGAGATGTTCGGAGATATCCGAACCATGACAGATGAGAAGGGTGAGACCTTCTTCGTAGGTAAGGACGTGGCAAAGGCACTGGGATATGCAAAGCCTCTTGACGCCTTGTCAAAGCATGTAGAAGAGGATGACTCCGCAAAATGCGGACTCATCGACTCAATGGGGCGAAGACAGCAGACGATCATCATCAACGAAAGCGGACTCTACGCCCTGGTGCTCTCCTCTAAGCTGGAACAGGCGAGGGTGTTCAAACGCTGGGTGACCTCTGAGGTGCTGCCAGCAATACGTCGCACGGGACGCTACGAGCTGTTGCCATCAGAGGTAAGGCTCCTGGCATCGCAGGCCGACTATTGCCAACAGGTGTTGCTCTCGGTGAGCTGCTACACGATGACGCAGGTGGCCAAGGAGATGTCGATGACGGTCTACGACCTCACGCGCCGACTCCTGCAGCGTGGCATCATCTATTACCAGTCGAACCAGTATATGCTCTACGCCGACTTCGCCCGAAAGGGCTATGCCAAGACTCGCACCGACTGGAGGAAATGTCGCGACGGGAAGAACCGGTCGACGGTGAGACTGGTGTGGACGGAAAGCGGACGACAGTTCCTGCATGACTTCTGCGAGGAGGAAAAGACAAGAGATGAGCAACTGGGACTGATAGAGTTCTGTTGATAGACAGAGTATCGTTTTAAAGACAGAGTAACAGATTAACAGATTATAGTAACAGATATATGGGATTTTGCTATCAGAAGAACTTTAGTAATCCTACGTTGCCCGTTGACGAAGCGCAGTTTTATGCGCTCGTCAGGGCGACACAGTGGAAGGAGAATATCGATAAGTACCGTGAGACAGGCGAGACTTCGCTGAAGCGCAAACTGCCTGCGTTTATCTTCCAGGCGATGTTTGATGAGACAGCTTCGGCTAAGGGAAGGATGGGGCGCTGGCGAAAACAGGCGGCTACAAGGCTGACTGGTCTCGTAGTGATGGATATTGATCATGTGGATAATCCTCAGGAGAAATTCATCGAATGGAAGACACTCGATTTTGGCAAGCTGGGTATCCTGCTTGTGTATATCACCCCTTCAGGTCATGGCTTGAAGATTATTTTCAAGGCCGATGCAGCGAAGGGTAATCTCATCGACAATCAGCACGCGATGGCCGAGGTGCTTGGCGTGGAGGTTGACGAAAGTTGCAAGGACGCATCGAGGATGTCGTTTATCTGCAAGGAAGAGGATATTTTGTATATTGACAAAGAACTGTTTACGTATGAGAACAAGGAATTTGGTGAAAAATACGATGCTGAGTATCGTTCTGGTCATTCTGGTGCTGCTGCGCCTGCTTCTGTGGCCTGTAAGAATGCTCAATCGGGGGATAGGAATGTCGGCCAGGTGGATGTTGAGTCAGTACCGTTAAAATGGCGTGGGTATGAGATACAGCGTATTATTGATGCTCGCTATGGCGACAAGTTGCCATGCAAGGACGACAGCAATCGTCACACAGAGTCACTCAAACTCGCAACAGATTTGCTGCTCATGCTCGATGGCGACAAGCAACAAGTGCAGCGCATTGTGGAGGCGCAGCCGTGGGTCAAGGAGATCATCGACGAGAGGGATGAGAACGTGGGTCAGACGGTTTCCTCAGCCGCTGAGTGCGTGGCGCAGAAAGAAAGGAAGTATGCCAGCAGTCTGCCTTCGAAGGCAATGCTCGAAGCGGTCAAGTCATTCACCGGTAAGACCTATCAGGAGATTACGAAAACGCAAGCGCAGACGACCTCGCTGATGGACGACGATATTGACCGATGGCTTTGGGAG
>Ga0256407_10007835_pt1 | contig 15870 bp, 10 predicted proteins | sample RumenRJG_04DNA_FD_193489 | JGI IMG/M metagenome (GOLD analysis project Ga0256407, IMG submission 193489) | Bovine rumen microbial communities from Lethbridge, Alberta, Canada - RJG_04 | ecosystem: Host-associated > Mammals > Digestive system > Stomach > Rumen | place: Canada: Alberta...
CGATTGATTATCTTGGAAATGTTTGTCTTGTTGAAGGACAATCTGCTGGTGCTCCTGGTATGTCACACTATATTTGTCCATTGAACGATACGTTCGATAAAGACAAAAAGATTTTCAACATCGATCCAGTTTTGATTAAGAAATAAAAAGGGTGGGAGGTTTTAGAAATGACCACAGTTTTGATTCTTATAAAAGTATTAGCTTTGTTTTTAGCAATAGCGATCACAGGAGTAATATCTGTTGCAATGGGAGCAATCATGGCAATAGCTTTCTCTTTCACGATCGAAAAATTCATCAATAATGGTAAAGCAAAATTCATTCTATACATATTATCATTCGCAGTCATATTTGGATCAGCGTCCACATTCTCTGGTTTAATATGGATGCGATTGGTTAAGTACTTGCTGAAATAATATTTAAAAAGCTGGTTGGATGTTTGCTCTAACCAGCATTTTAACTCGAAAAAGATTAAGGAGGTTTCGAAATAAATGTCTACAAAAACAGCACAAATTAAAAAGAAACAGAACGTGAATTATTTCACAGAGAAATTCAAAAACATAGTCATAAATTTCGATCAGATTTTCAATGATGAAAAACTAGCAGTATATAATACGTTTAAACTCGCTATTGGTAAAAAGCGTGTTTATGCAATGTTTGCAAACACTATGGTTAAAGATAATAACAAAATATTGTCTTTGGATCCGCAAATCGCCCAACAAGTAATACTATCTTATTTCAGTATCAAAAAGTCAATCGATAACAAACTCTTTGCAAAAATAGATGATGAAAAAGATCTATCTAAGTATGGAGCTGATGCGAAACGAGATTTTGGTAAGTATGAAGCTTTCATCAACTTCATGATTTCAACATTGTTTACTCCAGCTTTTATAAACTTGGTTAAACAGTATGTTGAAGCACATTACAAAATCTTTGTTGATGAGAAAGAAAGCGAAAAATATGAACCTGGTTCTACTTTCACAAACGAGCAGTTTAAACTATTCTATGTTATTTCTATATTGACAAAGTTTGCCATACCGTTGGCTACTCATTACATTTATGTGAACAGTGATAAAAACATTGAAGTTTTCTCCTTCATGTACACTGTTTTCGATGCAATTTTTAGAATCGTAGTTGTTGGTACAGATTGTAAGAGTTTGATGAATAAACTCTACAAGTACGTTGATAAAATCGTACGTAAAACAGAACCATCAAACAAATTGATTTGGCAAAATTTCCCGATGTACAACGATACAAGAGAATCAGTAATTGACGATTTTGTTGTTAAGATTGTTACAACTATCGTTCCTAAGTTTGATTTGAATCAATCGATCATCAACTTGATTACTGTAGTATCTCGTGAAAGTATTTTGAAATACAAGATTAAAGCGAACAATCCGTTCGATTGTTACCGTATCAACGATAACGATAACTCAAACGATGATGAAGATGCATTGTCAGAATCGGATATTTTCGATATGTTCTACAAGAACATTGATGAAAGCATTTTGATTCTCAACCGTTATGGTAACGATGATGCTATTGAAACGATTTGTCGAAGAAACAATATCGTCATTTCGGATGAAGAATACGAATGGTATCTCAAGAATTATCAATTGCATAACTTTACTATTAAAGTTGTAACTATGGTCTTTGCACGATTCTTCTCAGGAAGTAATAATGTAAAGTCTTGTACGTTCCAGCAAATGATAAAGTTGATGATAGTTCTTATCAAGAAAATGGAAGATCTTAACATTAAGTATCTTCCTCACTATGTGACTGGAAAACGTGAGAGCTATACTTTCACAAATATTCCATCAGCATCAATTCTTAAAAACCTTAAAAACAACATCGACTATATCCAATTGGTCGAAATGAAGTACAAATATATTCAGTCTGTATTTGAAATCAAAACCACATCATCAGATGTAAACAATCCTATCAAAGATATGATTGTGAGTTTGATTCACAACAATTACACATACAATGAATTTGGAAACAAAGAAATGAATGGACAACCTATTCAGTTCTCTGAAGATAAAATCATTGGAGATGTGATACAGCTTTACAAGAAAATGGTGATATAATGGCTTCTACTAGAAAACTTTTACGTCAATTAACCTATCCAAACGACGATGTTATCGTTATTAAATCTAAAGATTATAAGGAACAAGAAATGTCGATATTTGAAAAAATATGTCTTAAGATTTCGCTATGGATTGTCGACAAGAAATTGCGAAGTCTTAAGATAACAAATGGTAAGAAAGGGTTTAGTCGAAAACAGTTCAATACTGTGAAACATCGATTACAAACTCAACAAATTTTAAAAGAACCTAATCCTAATTTCGAAATTGCTATTAATTATGGTAAATCATATATTTGGAAAATAAGAAATTTCATTGTAAATTTGGCTGTGAAATACATAGTAAACATCGTAACCCGATTTGCTTTAAAACATGTTATGAGCGACACTATGGAAAAGATGTGTATTATCTCTCGTACAATAGCAGAAACGGAGAAATCCAGTGAATGCTATTGAACGAGTTCAGACTCATATTGCTTTTAAATATATTGAATTTGCATTAAAACGTAGAAAGTGTTACAATGTAGTTTTCAATGAATTAAACTTCTTACATCAAGAATCACAATACATGATGTATCTTACTGGTACATTTTACAAGACAAACAAATTGATGTGCAGAAAACAGTCGTTGACTAATATCTTAGAATACCCAACGCATCGGTGTTTGTCTTTAGTATGTTTGAAATTCATAGCAAAGATGTTTTTCAAATATACTTCAGCATATTCATATTTGAAAACATTAAATGTAAAATTCATAAGATTATACAATGTTTTAGTAAGACTTTGATTAAAAATAAGTACAGATAATCTCTGTACTTATTCTTTTTTTTAGTTATATATTATCTTTAAAGTAAAAAGGAGATTTCTTATGAAAGAAATAGAAGAATTGGTAAATAAACTTAACGATCTTCGAAAGAAATATTATAACGATTCTTCAAACGTCAATGATGAAGAATTTGATTATTATGAAAATAAATTAAGACAATTAGATCCAACGAATTCATATTTTGAACAAGTTGGAGCAAAGATAAATAAAGATGATGAAGAAGTTGAACACATCATTCCGATGTTGTCAATGCAGAAAGTACAAACCGCAGAAGATGCTGTTAAATGGTTCAATTCATTAGCGTTTAGATTTGGATGTGTTTGGATAGATCCGAAACTTGATGGAATTTCTGGTAAGTTAGTTTATGATAAAGATGGAAACTTTCAATATGCTTCTACACGAGGTGATGGATTTGTTGGAGCAAAGATTCGTTTTGCAGATAGTATAAATATTCCGAAGAAATTTTTGCCTAATTCAGAACTTCGTGGTGAGTTTATTATAAAGAAAAAATGGCAGAGCCATTTCAATACTTCATTAAGAAATATGTGTTCTGGTATTCTGAAAAGAAAAGAACCTAGCGAAGATTTGAAATATTTGTCATTCGTAATATACGACGTACACACATATGATAAACCGTTTGAATTTTCAACTCGGGGAAATAAAATCGAACGAATTCGTGACGAATTGATTAAATGTGGAAACATTGAGTTTGATATCATTCCTATTGAGAAAACATTTGATGTTAAAGCGATGTACGAAAAATACGTCAATGAATTGCGTGACAAATGGGAATGGGAAACTGACGGAATAATAATGACGGTAAATGGTGATCAGTCTACTTATGATATGATCAATTCACGTTATAAGATTACAACATTCAATCGTTACAATATGGCTGTAAAACCTCCAGCAAACTTTGCAGAATCAGAAATTACAGACATAAAAATCAAAGTCAATCGTCAGAAAGTTTCATTTGTTGCAGAATTGAAACCGGTTCAGTTGTTGAATGTTGTAGTACATAATGCAACATTGGATAACTATACAAATATGGTGAAAAACAAAATAGGAATTGGTACAACAGTTTTGGTTAAACGTTCAAATGATGTTATACCGAAAGTATACAATTTCTATAACAATCCGTCGAAAAATATAAAATACATCGATGTTACACATTGTCCATCTTGTGGATCTAAACTTATTCAAGTGTATCAAGATGTAATGTGTCCTAATGAATTCAAATGTCTGGCAATTTATGAGTCAAAAATATCCTATATTATCAATAAATTTGAAATACTGGGAATTGGAGATTCATTGATTCATGAAATAAGCAGAGCTTTGATGCGTCATCATGAATCGGAATTTAACACTTTGTTCGATTTCTTTGCAAACTTTATACCGTTATCGAATGGTTCTTATCGTTTTGAAAACATTATTGAAGATATCTTCAATGGTGGAGTTAGACCAAAGAAATTTAAAGAAACAATGTTTGATTTCTTCAACAATAAATTGACGGAATCTAGATTGTTAGGCTGTTTCAATATTCCGCATATTGGAGAAACATCTTTAGCAGAGCACAATATCAGAACTCTTAAACAAATGGAAGATTATGTAAATGATCTTGAAACTAAACCATTGCTTGAAAGTGTATTTGATTCTACTCTGTTTAACTGGTGGAAAAAGAATAGCCTCGGTAGAAACGATATGAAAATGTGTATAGATTTACTTCGTCCGTTCTTCAAAACAGAAGAAGAAATATCTTCTGATACACATTTGTATTGTATCTCTGGTGAAGTTCCAGATCAATATGGGAATAAAAATACATTTGCCGCAGCTATTAGTGAAATCGATAGCAAATACAAATATGTTAAAGATGTAACTACTGCGACAGAATATCTTGTGACTAACGAAACAAATACTTCCAAAGTTGTCAAAGCAAATAAATATGGTGTGAAAATAGTCGGATTCGACGAATTCATGCGTATTTGTAAACAGTAAATGCTCAGGTGTCCGTTGTGGACACCTGAGTTATTTTTTTAACGATTCAAAATGTTTTGAGTAATTACACCATCTTTAGCAACAGTATTTACCGCGAAACCGTTGTATTGGTTTCTTGTAGTGAAGTCTGTTGTTAACATATCGTCATAAGACAAAAGAAGAACGTTGTCTACATAAGATATGTCTCGAGGTATAGAGATTGTGGTAATGATACCATTGGGTTCGAATTTTGAATTGTATTTATAAACGTCGCCAGAAGTTGTAAGAACGTAATACATATTGTTTACATATGCGATAGCTACAACTTCTGTATCCCAAGAATCTTTAGGAATTACAAATAAATTGTTGTTGCAATAATAGATTAAACAATTTGTCGGATGACGATCTGCCATGTCGGCATCGAATATATTATCGATTGTTTCCAAGAAATAAATCTTTCTTGTTTCCATTCTGTGGTTAACTTCTGTAGAATAATCGAACTGCAATTCTTCAAGAGCTTCAGTATCAATATCGTAACAATAACAAACGTCATCGGTACCAATGTACAATTTACGATTGACTTTAACTACAGAATTTATGAAACGATTCTTTAAACCTTCGACAAATTGGAAATTCGTAAACGTAAATGCATTCTCATCGGTGTCCTCAGGGAAAGCACTAGCAACTAATAGTTTACCATTCTTAATGTAGAAGAATATTTTTTTGCTTATTTGATCTACGACTACGTTGTAATTATGATCATTTATTCGTTCATAATCAATATCAGTCAATGGTTTATACATTCCATTTGTTCGAACGCCATTCAAACATTTTACGATCTCTTCAGTTGCTGTATAATACTTCGGTTGATTTTCGCCAAAATATGTTGAAACTGAAACAAATTTATTTGGTTGATTTGAACGTGTTTGGTTAACGTTGAATAATCTAGGATATTTTAAACCGTCGATTATAGCCAGACCATTAGTTGGTTCAAGCGTAGGATCGCGCATCGCTATTACTAAACCATTCGGTTCGACAAATAATGTTGTAAAATGACCTGTTGGTGTTCCAGTTGTGAAATTGTTAGGATCGCCTTGACCATATGTTTTATTTATGTCTTTGTCATATCGCTGAATACCACAATCTGTACCGAAGAAAATATAATTATTCTTTGGTTCAACTACAATATCGTACACTTTTGTGGCTTGAGATTCGGCACCAAGTGCCAAATTGATTCTAGTTTTAAATTTCTCAGGATCTGTAGTATTGAAATTGTAGCGATAAACACCGGCCGAAGTAGAGATGATAGTACAATCATCAGAAATCTTTTTAACACAATAAATTGTTAGAGGATCCGATTTATCATTATTGAGCAATTCTCCAGTTTGTTTAAGCTGTTCATTCTTGCTATCTGTAGACAACATGTTCTCGAAGTTTACATTATTAGAAATGTTGTTTTTAACTGTTGTATCATTACACTCTTTACCATATGATGTTTCAGAAGGAACAACGAATGTTTTTTCTACAGAGTCAATGTTTGTAACATCGTACATTGTTTCGTTTTTCAACAATGGAGACAATTCACCAACACGTGTTTCGTCAGATAAATCAATAACTTGCTGACCTTGATAATATTTAATTTCTCCATTCTCTGAGAATTTAACATTGAAATCCGGTTCAGCTTCGAAGAAGTTCTTAGAAGAGAACATATCTGAATTAGCAATAACATAACCAGAAACTATATCTGACAATGTATTCATTGATTCTTCAAATGGATTTTTGATAATTTGGCTGATCTGTTTATTCTTACAGTTCAATTCAACAGTAAACAATTTTTCATCTAATTCAGCATTGTTGAGGATATCGTAATCATATACGCCATCCTGAGCGTTCAACAAGTTTGGAGTTTTGTCAGCTGTCAAATGATTACTGTTATTGTAAAGTGTACTAAGATCTTCATCTCTATGTTTATAGAAAGCAACATCTTTGTTGTCTTGATAAACAAGTTTATTAGCCAATTGATTTATGGCTCGCTTAGCATTGTATTTTTTCATGTTTCTCGGATCAGTGTCTCCACCATCACGAGTTAACAAGTAATGATCTTTGCCAGATTCATTGCTTGCAGGAATGTTTGTTTTGATCTTGATGTAAACGTTTCCGTTTTTAACATCTTCTTGCTCGATCATTGTATTGAGAACCATATCGAAATCGAATGTGTTCAAATCGAATTCTTTTATGGTATTGTATGATTCTGTATTGATCTTCATGTTATACTTAGACAACTCAGATTGATACTTAACAATGATACTAAAACCAAAAGTAGCATTTTGGCCAAGTTGCAACCAAACAATTCCACCAGATGCACTGTATATAAAAATCTCAAGAATAAGATTGCTATTTATGTAATCTTCATTCTTGCTTCCAGCAGAAGTATTCACTTTGACAATACGAAGTGTATTCTTGAGAATATTAACAATAGTTCGGTCTTTAATCTTTCCACCATACCACTGAATACCAAGAGATGACGGCACAATGTTTATAGCACGTTCCCATTCGTTTAAAGTATTTATACGATCTACATCAGAAATCTTTTGATCTGTGGACGTTCTGTGATTGAAAAGATTTTTCTCATACGGGATTACATAAACACCAACGCCGTTTTCGAAAGATTCAATAGCTTTGTTAAATTTCTCTAGAATATGAGCATCTACTTCCAATTTGAAGTGATTCAAAACGTATTCGAAATGTTTTGTTTTTTCATAAATAGCTGCCAAACCATCAAGCATCTGTGTACGACGTTCAGTAATACTTTGAAACAATTTGTCGATGTTTTTGTTTATGTTATTGTAATATTCTGTTAATTCAGAAATTATGTTTTCAACATTTCTTTTTGAGGCCAATCTTGTTAAAAACGCTCTATAATGCTGGCCTTTCATTCTATCATTTGTAACCATAAATAGACTCCTTATGGATAATTTATTAGAAAAATATGTATATTATGATGTCGAAAAACAATATATAGTAGAAATTAACGTATTTTATAAAATGGTAAAATTGTCTACGATTAAAACAAAAATACATAGATAGATCTTCTGAATTAACTGGTGGTAATAAAACTAATTATGATAATAATATTAAGAATACTGTAAATAAGAGTCTATATAAATTACAAAACATAATAACCGACCCGATGAAGAGTAATATAACTGTAGGTGAAACGAATTATGGTTTTACTGATAATGATTTAAACAACATGACATTAGCTGAACTAGAGATGTTTATTAACAATATGATCGATACCTCGATGAGTTATAAAGATACTAATGGCACGAAGTATAATGAAAGTGATAAGGTCAGTGGGTTTAATAAAATTACTTCAAATTCTATGGATAATAGCACATATAACTATATATATGATAAATATTTTGGACCAAATAGTAGAGTAACTTATTGTGAATTAGAAAAAGATTTTTGGGGCAATAGTTTCGAATGGTCATTACGCTACAAAGATGGTATCATAGAAGAACATGTGATGCCTTCTGCATATACAATAATGACGATTCATAAACTAAAGGTATATATCAATGCTTATTTTAACGATATATCGGACTTAACGGTAAGTGGCACTAGAGGATATCGTTGGCAAACTTATGGTGGTCAAGGTTTTGCACATTGGGAAGAGTATAATGGTTATGAATATCCAGCTCGATGGGATAGTTATTGGGCAAGTAATTGGGACTTTAGATATACTCTTTATCATAATGGACCATATTGGACTTTTGATCGCGACTACTCTTCTATAGGAGGGGATAGAAATGGAAAAGAGTATTGGAACAGGGTTTATGGTAGTGATGATAACGGCTCTAGTGTCGCTAATTTTAGATCAAAACTCCAAAACAATGTTGCAAAAATCGACAAATTAAGTATTATAAACTATAAGAATAATACCCCATGGAATGTTGATTTATATCCAATTGCGGAATCTGCTATCGCTCCAGAATATAACGACTGGCTATATGAGTGGGCGAAATCGTTATACCTCGTAATAGTCGAAAAACATTCGTTTATGGGTACACTCAAGAAAGAGTTAAGTACGACATTTGAACCACTAAAAAATAAAGCTATACAAATAGCAAGTAGTATAAACGGAAACGAATCATTTGGTCGCAAAATACAAAAATTACACAATATAATAACACAAGAACACAATAATGCTGTAGTCAAAGCTAAAGCATTAGAACGTTTATTAGGTAACAGAATTTAATAAAAAAAATGTGGGCTATAATGCCCACATTTTAATATTGTTTTTTTTTTATAATTTCGTTCCCAATAATTTTTCTAATCTGTGAGCCACTTGTTTTGCAGAATCTGATATAGTCTGGTATACAGTGTATATATTCTTTATTTTTAAACCGTATTGCTCATTACCAAATATACTATTTGCAATATTTTTAGCTTTTGGTTTTAATGCATCATAATATTCCATCAATTTATCACACTTATCATAATTGCTTTTTGCGTTATCTAATGCTGTTTTTGCATTATTTTTGACTGTTTCGAGATTACTTAATTGTTGTTTTTCACCCCAGTCAAACCACGGGTTATACGCTTCATTTCCGAGCCAATACATATAATCAGAATAAAAAGTATTATAATTTGCAACAGCTGTATCATATTCTGTTTGACGATTGCTTTTTTCTGTTTTCCAATAAGATTTAGCACTTTTAAAAGAGTCGTATGTTCCGTAATTATACACATCAAACCCACTGACCTTATCACTTTCATTATACTTCGTGCCATTAGTATCTTTATAACTCATCGAGGTATCGATCATATTGTTAATAAACATCTCTAGTTCAGCTAATGTCATGTTGTTTAAATCATTATCAGTAAAACCATAATTCGTTTCATGTTTTAATCGTAGATAATTTTACCTTCTTTTAAATTACATATAATATTCGAAATACTTAGGAGGTTTATTTATGTTTAGAGGAGACTCACACGTTAGTAAAATGAGTTTTGCTAAACGCTGCAAAATTGAAAAAGATAAGCTTAAAAAGAAATTAAATATAATGAAAGATAAAACACTTTTAGAAGCTTCTAGTGATCAATTTAAAGTGTATATACTTGCATTAATTCGTGAACAATTGACCCAATATGACTGGAGTGACGAAAACGTAATATACGGAACAGTTCCAACAGCAAAGAAATATAAATTTACCGATGTATTAAAAATGACTAGACATTATTTCACTAAACAAATTTTACTTCCAATTTCAGATGATTATAGTTATCAAAAGAAAAAAGAAATGGGTGTTTCTTCAACCGTAGAATTCATAACACTTGATGAACAAGCACGTTATTTATTAGGATTTCATATATTTGAAACAAATCGCGCTTATGCAATATCTGGAGACAGTTCCCACATTGTGTCTGAACATAGAATGACTTCTGTAACAGATGAATTCTTAAGATTTTTAAAAGATAATAAAGTAATTTCAACTTGGGATGATTCAATGGTTCTTATTCTAAAACCAACACATTTGAAGTAAAAATATAAAACTGAGGCACATTTTTCGTGCCTCAGTTTTTTTTTTATTTTATTATAATTTCACGTTCATTTTCAGGTATAGTCTCGCCTATTTCTTGTAAGAAATTCTTAGCCCATCGTTTACTTATAGTATATAGGATTTTACCAATCCAACCATTATACCAAACAGAGTTAACCATACGAGCATTGATAGAAATCAAACTGAAAATACCATCAAGTTTTTGACCAGATTCGGTATAAGGTTCAAGTTTTTTATCTACGACATACGAATTGATAGACTTCAATGAAGAGTTAAGGGCTATCTTATCTCCTGTAGACATTACATCATCATTGGAGATATAATATTCTATAACAATTCCACCTTCATCACCAACTTCAGCTCCGTTAATACGACCATGGATAGTGTCTCCTAAAGATGTAACTTCAACTTCAGGACGTCTTGCAGACTTCTTACCTGTAAATTTTTCTTCTTCAATTATTTCTTTCTTAATCTTTGTAGAGTATTCATTAACGAATTTGCCTATAGATTTACTCATTTGATTTACAGGAACAGTCCAGTAAACCTTTATATCACTAATAACTCCAGACAATGGAGCTTTAGGAGTTTGGTGTATCATCTGAGCAACAACATCAGGATCAAGATTTTCAGTAAGTAATTTAAACAATGATTCATCGTCATCGTCTTGTGCTTCTTCAAAAGATCCATATTCGTCAAATACAATCAAAGGATCACCAAGAGAAACTCTATCGCCTATTTTTTTATAGCTAATGAGAGTATCCATAGGTTTAATCGATATTTGCTTGCACTTTGTAAAGTCCATTTTGAGTTTTCCGGCAAATGTAGCAGTAATCAAATCAGCATCATCTTCTGTATATGAACCTTCAAAAATACCAAACATACCATTGATAGCTTGAGTATAAACGATTTCTTTAGTTAATGGATCGTACTTGAAGAATCTAGCATCTGCAGCAAGAATTTGATTTTTCTTTACTTTCTCGTTCTGTTTTACAAAACAAGTGAAAGATGCTTGATTGAATGAATCTGAGTTCTTTAACATTGTATTATTGTAATCTACAACTTCTTTTTCACCAGATTTATAAGTAACAAATATTCGTTTACCAACTTCGTCAACATCGGTGATAACACCATTATCTTTAGCCCGGCGAACAAATCTATCACTAGTGTGATATTTAATATTCTTTTCTACTCCAGTTCGTATAGGAGGTAGAGATGAATTTATAACACCGCCAACGTGAGCATTCTGTGTAGAACCATAAGAAATACGAGTAGGGTCATCTACCTTATTTGCAAATGGAACTATAGCTTCACCAATTGATGAAATATTTGTTAAGTGCATATCTTTAGGATCTTTAATTGGTTCACCAATAAATCCCAAAGTATTTATTACGTTACAGTTTATAGTTAACTCTTTTACAGCACCAGCGTTAGAGTTATCTGGAGTAGATACCGAAAACGTTCCTACGAATGAAGAATCGAAAGCGCGTTTCTTAAGAGTCAATGCTTGTTCAAGATTGGTTCCACCTGGTCCTTTGAATGTAGTTTGACTCAAAGAACGAATTTCGCCAACTGGAGAAATAGAATCATAATTCGCTAATATGTTCGTATTGAATATTGCTGCCATTACTGAGTTCTGAGGAATAGACATGGTAGTTTTCTTACCAGTCTTTTTCTTAAAGATCATATAGTGTTTATTCAGCGTTTTGTACAAACATTCAGCAATAATTTCGTTAGAACGAATACGATAGTTGCTTATATCAGATTCAGATTTAACTTGGTTATCAACAAGAAGATCATTACAATACAAGAATATTTCCAAGAAATCTGTCGGTAATCCAAGAGCTTCAAGAATTTGAAGAGTTTTGAGATCAAGCATATTTTCTTTAGCTGTAACCCAACCCTTAGCAACATTTCTTGTTTTAAACTTCTTGAAAGCGTAATCCATATACAAAGATTGATTATTCAAATCTTCGTACTTGTAATTTTCTGTATCGATTTCTGTCAAACCATTGAGCATCAACAATCCATTAATAGGATACGGATTGTAATACAAATATCCGTCATAAAATTTAATGCTTAGTTTATTTGTTCCTTGAATTGGTTTTTCAGAGAATTCTATCTCGTTTTCAGGGAAATAAGAAGCAACTCTATCCCATCCAAAAAGATAATTCAAGAACACGATCAACGGTACAGTAAATGACTGAATCTCAATCTTTGTAGAAATTCTACGTTTTGGTGTTTTGATTGTTTTAACATAAGCAAATAATTCATCATCTTTCAATGTATCGTGTAATAAACCAAGAATTGTACTGTTAACACTACTGTTCTTGGTCATATCGATAGAAATCAAAGTGTTTGTTGTATAGTTGATAGCCAACGGAAGAATGTTATCAGGAATGATGTTGTTTTCAAAACCTGTAGAAATATTCAACTTCTTTATACGTTCACGTATTGCACTCTGTGAGAAGAAAATCTCAACATGCTCACCAAACTTACTATTTTCATCATTTATTCTGACGAAGAAATAATTGTTTGCAAGAATATCATATTCAAGAGTTGTGAGATAATCTTTGTTATCTTCTTTACAGTTACCACGTTCTACAGCAACATTCGGATATTTTCCCAAATATTCATTGAAAAGTTTTCGAATAACTTCAGAACCCTTATTCAACAAAATACCAGAACGCATAATCTGATATGAGTTCAATTCTGTAGTAACATAAACTTTATCCGGTCCAATCTTAACGATCGGTTTCTTAATTAACTGTTTCTTTAAGAATACAGAGTTACCGTTCATTTTAGTTGTGCCAGTATCATTCAATTTAGGCACATCAAATTTCAATGTGTGTTTATGTTTATTTTCATCTTCAAGTTTGAACGTATATGTATATTTATCGTTCATTTGATTAGAAGCATCTTCTACTTTCACATCTGTAATGTACAAAGGTGTTTCTTTGTTCATACTCAACGAACGAACAGCATTAATGATATCGGATTGATAGTTATTCTTTATGTATGAACGCTGCAAATCATCGATATTAAAGTTACCAATTGTGGTGTCGGCGCTCTTTTCATCGATTTTTGTCTCACCGGTATCTATATCAATCTTAGAAGAATTACCAATGATTTCTTCAATTGTTTTTCCTTCAAGTTTTATAGACTTATATTTTTCTTTAAGAAGATTAATTCTCTTCTCTTCAGCAGGAGTTCTTACAGGTTTTTTAGAAGTAGAATTTGAAAGTTTTACGGGGCCTTTAGTTGTGGGTTTAAGTTCCACATAATCTGCTTCTTCAACTTCTTCTACAGTATCATTATCTTCAAATTCATATTCTTCTTCAAATGCTGTAGCGTCATCGAGTTCACCTTCTTCTTTTACATCGAAATCTAATTCTGATGTATCTGCATTTTCTGAAGCATCATTTGCTACATACTTATCTGAGTTTTCGTCATATTCGTCTACGACTTCTTCCTCATCTGAAGAATCTCCACTATTAGAATTAAGGATGTCGTCATAATCTTGAGATGTCAATGTAACATCTTCTGCTTCGTCTTGATTATCCGAAACGATCTTTGTAGTTGACGCTTTAGAAAATTTGTTGTGTAAGGCAGAAAGCAAGTCCATAGATTTTTTAGATTCCGCAACAATGTTTTTAGAAAGAATCATGTGAGAAATCTTTTCATCCGTAGTTTCTTCTACTTTATCTATGACTTCAACTTGATCTGTTTGATCTTGTTTAGCTTTAATGATTGTTTTAAGAGCCATATCTTCTTTAATAATTGGCTCTAAGTCTTTTTGTAATTTCTTTTTAGCGTCATCGTCAGAATCTTTAAAAACATCAGCATTTTTTGAGAAATATCCATCAATCTCTTTAGAAATATTCTCTTCTTCGATTTTATCCAAATCTTGATCATTGATAACGCCTGTGTTGCACATGGTCAACATTCTGAAACGATTGTAAAGTAAACGAGATACTTGATTGGGTTTATATTTAAAATATGTAACAATTTCTCTCATATTCATTACAAAACCTACACCATTTTCAGCATAGATGTGGAAAGAGAAATCGTATTTAAGCATTTCGTTTATAAATGGATTGTTTGAATGACCAGTATAATATCCTTCATAAATTTTATACAGCAATTGCATAAAATTGATTTGGTAAATAAGGGTAGGATTACGTTTGATGTTTCTAGGAATAGGCAATCTTGATTCAATTATCTGGAGATTAACAAATTTATTTGATTTCAATGTGTATGGAATAGAAACAATAAATTTATCAAAACCTGCGGCAGAAAGACCAAAAGCAGGTCCACCCATAGCAAATACTTGTGTTTTGCCTAAGAGTTTTTCTTCAAACGATTCAATAGAACGAGTAATGATATCTACTACATATTTCCATTCTTCATCGCTCATTTCATTTAAAGGATTATCTATAGAAGAATTTGTGTTTCTTAAGAAATCTTCTACTGAATATGGATCATTTACTCCAGGTTGTTCACCATTTTTAATGAGAACTCTACGATCTTTTGTTTCTGTATCACCATTAAGTTCTTTGTCGTATTCTTTAAGAAGTTCACCGATAGAAGCTATATAATTTTTAGCATCTTCAGGTTTTTCCAATAGAGCTTCGTCTGACGTTTCTATATCATTATCTTTATTGTGTTTATCATTGTGAAGAAGAACATAACAAAGCAATTCTGGCCAAACACTTTCGATATAGTCAAAAACAGTTTGTTTAATCATTACTGCTGGATCGTCAGGGATGACTAAATCGAATATTTTGGTGAAATCTACAATAAGATTTCTTTTATCCATTATACGGTTTTTATACATTCCGACGAAATCCGGACAAAGTTTTTTGAATGAATCACCTGTTTCTTTTTCATTTATTGCTTCTTGAATACGAGGTTTAACATAAAGAGTTGATGTCCAAATAAAACGTTTTGGAAAATATAAACGTTTGAACGATTTACGAATTCCATTTGGACCAAAAAGAGAATATAAACCTTTAACTAACTCTTCTTGTGTCCTAGCCAAGTTCAAATAAACACATTCCATTAGTTTTTTAGTATATGTGATCATTGGTTTACGTTGATTTTTACCAGTGACAGGTCTTAATATTTTGAATGATTTTGCTTCTTCGCTAAGTATATTATTCATAATATTTATCCTTATAATAAGTATATTAAAATGTCGAAGGTTAAAGATAAAATAAATTATATGCCGTTTTTCATAAAGCTGTATTAAATTTATGGAGTAAATTTGTAAAATACCACATTAGAATATATCATAAAGGAGTTCTAATAATGTATAAATTATCTATATTAATAGCAGTATACAATGATGAACAATATTTAGAAGAATGTATGGATTCTTTATTAAGTAGTACTAGACAATCTGTAATGTATAATGCTATTCA
>Ga0256407_10007836_pt1 | contig 15870 bp, 8 predicted proteins | sample RumenRJG_04DNA_FD_193489 | JGI IMG/M metagenome (GOLD analysis project Ga0256407, IMG submission 193489) | Bovine rumen microbial communities from Lethbridge, Alberta, Canada - RJG_04 | ecosystem: Host-associated > Mammals > Digestive system > Stomach > Rumen | place: Canada: Alberta | collected...
ATCCCCATTATTAATTTTACATAATAAATTTACATATTTATTATTTTCAAATCAAAAATTAAATTAAAAAAAGAATTAAATAAAAGTAAAAAAACAATATTAAAAAAAATTTAATATTAAAAAAAAATTATAAATAAACGTTTATGAATTATATTTTAAATGAGTAAAGACAAAGAAAACGAAAAAGAAAAAGAAGAAGAAATTGAAAAACCATCATACACATATTGGAAAAGAGAAAGTGATAAGAATGCAGATCATAACGGATTTTCTCCTCAAAAAACAAATCAAAAAATAGATGAGAATCCAAATAAAATAGGAAGTGCTTGGAATAAAGCAGGAACATGGGAAGAAAAAAAAATAACAAAAAAACAACTTGAAGATTTTTTTAATAATTATATAGAAAAAAATAAAAAAAAATATAAAGATTCTTTTATTTTTGAAGAATTTTTTTCTTATTCAGGAGATGTAAGAATATTCTTTTTTAATTTATTTTTTTAATTTCTAGACTTATTTTATTTTTTCAAGAGGAAAAATAAAATTTATTTATGATTGTGAAATTAAAGTTAAATTAAATGGTTTAAATGAAGATAAAGGAAAATCTACTACTGTTACTATTAAAGAAATGAATAATGAAGATGAAGATGAACATTTTCAATTTGAATATGAAAGTGGGTCTTCTAAAAATCATTTAAATAATATTTGTAAAACTGTTGAAAAAGAAATTGAAAATGATATTAGAAAAATGTTTGATGAATTGAAAAATTCATTTTTAAATTAATTCATTTGTATTTCAATATTTTTATATTTGTTATCTTAGAAAAAAATTATATATTGTTTTTTATTAATGTAAACGTTTTTTTATTTTATATTTTTTTTATTTTTTTTTCGAAAAAAAAATAATATTTTAAAAAAAATAAATAAAGCAAAATTTCTTTATATTATTATATAAATAATTAAATACTATAATAGACTATTATATAATTCAACTATAAGAAATAATAAAATATTAAATTCTTCAATATTATAATATCATTAAAAATAAGAATTATTTCTAATCTCTTTGAAATATAAAGTAAAACCAAATTAATTTATAAAAATAAAAAATATTTATTTGATTTTGAAAAATTTGAATAAGTATAATGATTTTTTTTCCTCATTTTTTACTAAATAAATAATATAATTTAAAATTAATATTATATAAATTAATTTACTAATTATTTTTTTATATTTTTCTTTTTTTATTTTTTCTTATATAAAACACAAATTTGACTTTCTTCAGTACATATTTTATTTTTTACATTTTAAAAAAATGAATCATCAATATTTTAACACAATGTCTCCTATAATTAAAATAGAAATAATTCAAACAATTTTAATTTATTTGAATATTAATTTATAATTATATCAAAATATAAATTAATGATAAATTATATTAAATGATTTACAATAAATTTAAAAAAAGAAATTAAAATTTCATATATACAAAAAAATTGAAGTTCATTTTAATTTATTAATTCTATAGAAAATTTTATATCAATAATAAACAATTAAAAAAACATTTTTGATAATAGAATATATCATATTTATTAATTAATTAATTTAATTCTTTTAGAAAAAATTTTTTTATAAATCTTCATCTTATCAAAAAATGATTTTTCTAATTTATTTATAAATCAATAAATATATATTTCAATTGAAATTATAATTTAATTTAAATAAAGATTATTAATTATTTTCACTATCATCTGAATCTAATTGAAAAAAATGTGCATTTTTTTTTTTAATTACTTTATAAAAAATAACTTTTGGTAAAGAAAAAGATTTAAAATTAAAACCATTATCAGCTGTTTTTAACATTTTTTCACATTTTTTATTTACATTATTTATTTTTTTAACAATTCTCTTTTCTCTTTTTTCCATTTTTTCAATAAATTTTTTATTAAGAACAATTTTTTGATAACTAAAACTTCTTATTTTTTGAAAATTATTTTCTAAATTAATATATGCATCTTTTGAACAGTTTTTACTCATAATATCTAAAAGATTATTCTGATAATTTAATAAATTCAATTTTTTTTTTGATTTTTTTGCTTCAAAAATTCTTTTAAAATAATCAGTTGGATATTTATAAATATAATTTAAAATTTTATTATCTTGACTTAAACTTGATTTATGAGTTGATAAAATTGTTGTTTTTGTTTGATTCATTTTTGATTTTTCATTTAGATTTGAATTACTTTTTCCATGACTTTTTTTCTTATTATTTAAATTATTTTTTTTCTTTTTATCATAATCATATTTATTCATTTCTTCAAAAATTAAATCATCATCAGAAATTTCAAAAGGATTTAAAACTTTTCTTTCAGTTAAATTAATTTTATTATTTTTATTAATATTATCATTTCTATATTTTATATTATTTCTTGGAGTCAAATTTGAATAAAAATTTTTATTATATACTTTCAAATTTTTTTTTGGTGAATTTAATAATTTATATGATAATTTAGAATTAAATGCTTCTGAAATACGTGGTGTTGTATTTCTATTTATTGAAAGAGTCATTGGACTTGAAAATAATGACATACTATTTCTTTGAAATTGATTATTTGTTTGATTATTTATATTTGATAAATTATTATTATTTAAGTTTGTTACATTTAAATTAGTACTTTCAAAATTTGTTAAATTTATATTTGTATTATCATTTGAATTTGTTATATTTTGATTTTCTATATATGAATGATTTAAATTTTCAAAATTTGTTTTTGAATTTTTTATTTCATTATTTGTTTGATTATTTATATTCTCGTTATTTATTATTTTGATTTTATCAAAATTTATTTTATTTGAATTTTGATTATCGAATAAAATAGGATTTATTAAATCTTTTTTTGAAAATACTTTTCTTTGAAAATTATTTAAAAATTGATTCTTATTCTTAATAAAAGGATTAATTAAGTTTTTTGAACTTTGAATATTTTCTATTTTTTTTTTTTCAGAAGAAATTTTTATTTTAGGTTTTTTATTATCAAATTTATATAATTTTTCTAAATTTTTTATAACATTCATTCTTTCCAAAATTAATGTTTTTCTATTTTTCATATATTTTTGGTCATTTTCATTTATTATAGTATATTGATTTAAATTATTTACTTCCATTTATTTATAATAAAATTAAAATTTTATAATTAAACATTATATAATATTATTTATTACTATCATTATTAGAATTATTATTTGTATCATTTTTTTCTATAATATTTTCATAATCATTATCATATTTTATTTCATTAAATATATTTTGAATTAATTTATTTTTAATTTGACTTGGTTTATTTATTTTATTAATAAAAGTTTTCGAACTATCACCATATAATTCATCAAGAATTAAATCTCCTGTAATAAATTGTAAAATAACTTCATTTTTCATTGTTAAAATTAATTGTTCTTTACTTTCAAGAAGAATTAATGATGTATTATAAATAGTTTTCCATTGATCTAAAAAGAAATTATCAAATATTTTCATTATAACTTCTAATTTAGTATTTTTATTCATAGTACTTGTAAATAAAGTAATAAACCAAGGACTAGCATAAAAATTTGTAATAATTGAATTATTTTTAAAAAAATTATATAATTCAGGTAAATATAAAGCTAATAATTTTTCTAATACTGAAAAATAAATATCTAATTTTGATAAATCATTATAAAAAATAACTCCAAAATTTGTATTTAAAATCAATCCCATCATTAAATAAAATGTTTCTTCTTCATTATTTGTAGTTCTAATAAGAAAAGCAACAATAAAATTAAATCCTTGACAATAATTTATTTCTGGAATTAATATTGCAATAGTTTTTAATATATTATTTATTTTTTGTCTATTTTCTTCAATTTCATTTTCAAAAAATGTTCTTTGACAATCTAAATCAATTATACTAATATTACTATTATCATATTTTTTTATTTTAATTGCTGTTGCTTTTTCTCTATTAGAAATATAAGGATATTTCTTTTTTATTTCTTTTATTTTTAATAAATTTTCCCAAATTGATATTCTTATTTTATATTCTTTAATTTTATTTTTATAATTTGTATCACATGGAAGTTTTTGAAGAATGTTTTTATATATTTTCTTTGTTAAAATTTTATTTATATCTTTATTAAGAAAAAGAATTTTTAATGTTTCTTGATTATTTAAATATTTACTTATATTTGACAAAATAATTATTTTTTCTTTAGGTTTGAATAATTCAATATGTTTTTTTATTGAATATTTTTCTAAAATTAAATCAAAATTCTCAGATTTTATATCTTCAATTTTATTTTTAATTGATAAATCATTAATACAACTTCTTCCATATTGCATAATTGAATATGAACAAGAATTTAATCTAACAATATAATAATTAATCCATTCATTATTAACATTATATTTATTACATAATTCAACTATAAAACTTATACTATTATCAATTCCAAAATTAAAATTTATAAAATATGGTATATATTCTTTTAAAATTAAATGAAATTGTTTAAATGATGAATCCAAAAAAAATTTATGTGTATCTCTACTTAATTTATCAAATAAATCAAATTTCATTAAATTTGCAAATTCATTTGAAAATTTTTTCTTATCATTTGAATTATTTTTATGAAACATATTTAAAATTGAATTTTTATTAAATCTATTTTCATTATTATTAACATTTAAAATTTCAATATTAAATTTTTGAGTAGTTTCTTTAACAACATTATTTAATTTAAGTTTTAATTTAAATTCAATAATTTGATACCAAAAAAAAGTTGATTTAAAAATTTCATGTTTATTCATAATTCCACATAAAAATAATTTTTTATTTTGATGAACAACATAAGTTTTTTGTGCAATAAAAATAAGTGCCATTTTAACATTTATCATAGTATCATTATCAAGATGAGAATTTAATAAAACATTACTTAATAAATGAGAAAAATGAAGAATATTATTATAATTTTTTAATCTATTAAAACCATTTGGATGATTATCTAAATATTGTTTAATTAAAATTTTTGAAAATTCACTTATTTCTGATATTAAAGTATTACAAACTGTAATTAATTCATATGGTATTTCATCTGAACTATCAATAAATTTATATAATTTTTGAACTACCATTTTTTGATAATCAATATTATGATATAATGTTAAGTCATATATATCTTCATCATTTTCAGAATATGAAAAATTAATAAATTGAATTCTTCCTTTTGTATTTTTTGAATTTTTTTTTTGAAAATTTTGATTATTTTGATTATTATTATTTTGAATTTTTTGATTTAATTGAGTTATATTATCTTTTGTATATGGATGAAATTCTTCATTTATAAATCTTTTTCCATTAATTGAATAAATAAATTCTCCATTAAAAAGTGAATTTTCTCTTTCAATATTCCATGAATTTAATTTTAATGTAAATTCTTGAATGAATGTATTTGTTTTATTTGAAATTGATTCTGTTTCATGAGAAAAAATTTCTAAAATATTTTTTAAGAAATATAATCTATTTTCCTCATTTTCTTTTAATTTTTTCATTAATTGATTATAAATATTATTATAATAAAAATATGATTTATTTGCAGATAAAATTTGATATTTATATATTTGTTTAAAATTATCTGATTCAGATTTTAATTTTTTTAATTGATTAAATGAACTTTTTGAATTTTGATTTAATTCTATTTTATTTTTATTATATGTTAAAATTGAAGAATAATACTGTCTTTGAGACATTAAAACTTTTTCTTTACTATTGAAATATTTTTTGATTAATAAATTATAATCCGTTAAGATTGAATTATTGAAATTATTTAATTTTATTTTATATTCTTCCATTGGTTCTATTAATATTAACTTAAATTTTTGAAATGTTTCATTTAAACTATTTAAAAGAATTAATATAGATTGATAAAAGAAAGTTAAATTTTGACCCATTAAACTATTTACTTCAAAAACTTTTGATTCATCAAAAAAACTATTAATTGTATTCTTTAAAGAAGAATAAAAATTTATTCCTTGTAAATATATATTTTTACAAACATTTGAAATATTTAAAATTTCATTTTTTGATGAATTAATATAATTATACAATGTTTTACTTTCTAACACAATTCCATCATTATCTTCCATAAATAATAAATAATAGAAAAAAATTAAAAAAAAAATAATTTGAATTAAAATATTTTATTATTTTTATAATGCAAAATAACCAAACAAATATTGATAATGATGACCTTTATTTAATATTTATAAATTCACCTAAACATAATCCTTCAGAAAAAAATAAAATAAATACATCAAAATATCAATGGAATAATTTTTTTCCAAAATTATTAATGGTTCAATTTTCTCGTTTAGCAAATATTTATTTTTTAATAATCGCAATATTACAATCAATTAGAGATTTATCTTATTCAGACGGAGTTCCTTTAATTTTATTTCCATTATCTTTTGTAATTACTTTAAATGGAATAAAAGATTTATATGAAGATTTTAAAAGAAAAAAAAGTGATAATGAAGAAAATAATAAAATAACTTTAGTATATAATAAAGAAAAAAATGATTTTATTGAAAAAAAATGGAGAGATATAAAATTAGGAGAAATTGTTAAAATTAATAATGATGAACCATTTCCCGCTGATTTATTATTATTAAAATCATCAGATAAAAAAGGAATTTGTTATATAGAAACAAAAAATATTGATGGAGAAACTAATTTAAAATATAGAAAAGTTAATAATGACGTTAATAATATAATTAAAAATAAAAATGATTTATTAAATTTTAATTATGTTTGTATTACTAAACAACCAAATGAATTTATTTATGAATTTTCTGCAACATTATATGAAATTAATGAAAATGGTTTAAAAAATAAAGAAAAATTTATTTTAATTGATGAAAAGTCTTTTTTATTAAGAGGTTCAACTTTAAAGCAAACTGAATATATTTTAGGAAGTGTTATTTATGTAGGAGAAAACACAAAAAGTAATTTAAATTCTCCAAATTCAAGAACAAAACATTCTAATTTAGAATATTTAATGAATATTCAAATTTTTATGATATTCTGTTTTCAATTATTTATTGCATCATGTGCAGCAATTTTACATATAATTTACTATTATAATTTAAAAGATAAATTTGAATATATTTTTCAAAAAAAAGAAAAAGATATATCAATATTAAAATTATTTTTTAAAACAAGTGGAACTTGGATAATAGTTTTTACTAATTTTGTACCAATTTCTCTTTTAGTAACAATGGAAACAATAAAAATTTTACAAGGTTTATTTATATCTTGGGATATTGAAATGTTTGATATTGAAAGAGATTTTGGTACTAAAGTTCATACAAGTACACTTAATGAAGAATTAGGACAAGTTAAATTTATTTTTAGTGATAAAACTGGTACTTTAACAAAAAATTATATGCAATTTAAATGTATGTCAATTAATGATAAAATTTATGGTGATATGGAAAAATCTATTATTAAAAATAATAAAATTAAAGATAAATATGGTTTTATTAAAAATGTTAATTTTTATGATGTTAATAATGAATTTAATAATGATTTAAATAAGAATTTAGAAATTATTCATCATTTTATGATTTGTTTATGTTTATGTAATTCTGCTATTATTGATTATAAAAAATTTGAAAATGAAAAAATAATTGAATATCAAGCATCATCTCCAGATGAAAAAGCTTTAGTTAATTTTGCAAGAAGTCAAGGTTATATTTTTTTAAATAGAACAATAAAAAATGAAATAATTTTAGAAATAAAAGGAATAAAAAAAAAATATGAAATATTAAATGAATTAGAATATACAAATGAAAGAATGAGAATGAGTATAATATGTAAAGAAGAAGGATCAAATAAAATATTTTTATATTCAAAAGGAGCTGATTCAATAATTGAATCACTTTTACATAAAAAACACATAAATTCAAATATTTTAATAAAAACAAAAGAATATTTAAATAAATTTTCAATAAAAGGTTTACGTACATTCCTAATAGCATATAAAGAAATTCCAATATCTGAATATGAAAAATGGAATAATGAATATATAAAAATATCAAAAAATCTAAAAAAAGATATTTTAAATTTAGAAAAAATAAAAAATGAAATAGAATCAAATTTAAATTTACTTGGTTCAACTGCAATAGAAGATGAATTACAAGATGATGTTGATTTAGTAATAAATTCTTTATTATCAACAGGAATAAAAATTTGGATGTTAACAGGAGATAAATTAGAAACAGCAAAAAATATTGCATTTTCATGTAAATTATTTGATTCAAATATGAAAATAATAACATTTAACCAAAATTCTCCATTACAAAATCAATTAAATAAAATAATAAAAAACCCATCATTTAAAAATAAAAAAATAAAATATTCCTTATTACTATCTAGTGAAATATTAACAAAAATATTTCAAAATTTTAATCTTTTAAAGCAATTTTACAAAATATCAAATCGATGTATAACAGTAGTAATTTCTCGTATATCACCAAAGCAAAAAGCAGAAATAGTAAATTTAATAAAAACATCAAATAATGCAATAACTTTAGCAATTGGTGATGGAGCTAATGATGTTGGTATGATTAATGAAGCTAATATTGGTATTGGTATTTATGGGAAAGAAGGTACTCAAGCTTCAAGAGCTTCTGATTATGCTATTACTCAATTTTCTTTTTTGAAAAAATTACTTTTTTTTCATGGAAGGGAATTTTATAGAAAAAATTGTTATGTTGTTATATATAATTTTTATAAAAATGTTTTATTTGTTTTTCCTATGTTTTTTATGGGATTTTTAAATTTTTTTTCTGGAATGACTATTTATGATTCTTATATACATCAATTTTATAATACTTTTTATACTGCTTTACCTATTGTTTGGTTTGGTGTTTTTGATTTGGAATTTAATAATTTGTTTTTAGTTAATAATGAAAAATTTTATATTCAAGGTATTTATAAATTGTTGTTTAATAGTAAAATATTTTGGATTTGGATTTTTATTGGAATTTTCCAATCTTTTATTAATTTTGTTGTTATGAATTTTTGCTTTAAAAATATTAATGATAAAGGATTGAATTATGATTATTGGGTTATGGGAGAATTTATTTATTGTGTTATTGTTATTGTTGCTAATTTAAAAATTTTAATTGATAGTCATAATCATTCTTATTTTAGTGTTTGTTTTATTTTTGGGAGTATTTTTTTGTATTATTTAACTATATTAATTTTTTCTTATTTAGAAAAATTTGAAACTTTTAAATATTTTAATTTTATGGTTACTGGACATTGGAGTAATATTATTTTTGATTTGAAATTTTTAATGTCTATTTTTATTTGTGTTGTATTTTGTCTTTGTTTTGATATATTTATTAGGAAATTTCTTATTATGTGTGGTTTTATTATTGAAGGAGATAAACTTCCTCCTTATATTGATAATACTATTTTCAATGATAAAGAAAATAATAATATCAATGAAGATGATATTGATAATACTTATTATGAATTATTAATATAAATTAAATAAAAAAAAATAATTTTTATAATAAAAATAATTCATAATAAGGAAAAAAAAATTTTAAAAAAAAATACAAAAAAAGAGAGTAAAATACTATTTAATTAATTTTTTTTTTAATTTAATAAATTATTGTTATAATTTTATTTTAAATATTTTATCCCCATGCTTCAGAAATAGCATAATTAACAATAATTTTTCCACTAACATTAAAATTATCATAAATATCTTTAATATAAGCACTAGGGCACATAGCAAAATTATTTCCACAATATAAAATAAGAGATTTATCTTTTAAATAATCATTATATTGTTTATTTAATCTTTGTATTAAAAAAGCTATTGTTGCATCTCCAGGTAATTGAACTTCTAAAAAATCTTTTCCTTTTTGATATACAAATTGTTGTGCTGGAGGAACTGCTTTTAAAATTATTTTATATTTCGTTTTATCCAAATCTAAAAATATTTTTTATTAATAAAATACTATTTGTTTCCTTTACTATTGTTTCATAATCTTTTTTTGTATCATTTGTTTGAGATTCCATTTATTAAATTTTATAATTTTTAAAAATTATAAAATTAATTTTTATATTTTTTTTTTTTTTTAATTTTTTTATAATTATATTTTTTTTAAATTTAAATTTAATGAAATAAAAATAATAAAAATTTCTTTAAAAAAAAAAATGAATGATAATCTAAATGAAAAAGGAGAAAAAATTCAATTACTTTCAAGAGATTTAGATGCAAATTCTGATATGTCATTAAAATATAGAATATTTAATTTTTATTATTGTACACTAAGAAAAAAATCAGTAGGTTTAATTTTATTAACATTTTTTATGATTTTTGAAACAATCGAATTAGTATCATATGCATTTATTGATATATTTCGTCCATTTTGGAATATAAAAAAAAGTTCTTATGATTTAATTCAATTAATAACAGGAGCAACTAGATTAACTCCATTAATGAAATATTTAACATTTGATCAATATTTTATTTTATTTATAATATTAAATAGTTTTGTTTTTATAAATTTTTTATTAATAGCAATGACATTAACATTTAATAGAACAGAATCAAAATTATATTCAATAACAGTTATAATAACTTCATATATTACATCAAACGCATGTGCATTTTTTTTAGTTCCAATGAGTGAATTAATGTTATTAGTTGTAAAATGTAATTCAGAAGATAAAGTTGATATTGTTAAAAATTCAATTAAATGTTTTAATGGATTACATATTGTTTATGTTTTTTTAGCTATTATTATGATGCTTTGTTTTCTTTGTTTAATTGTTTTAAATTCAATTTTTAATTTTAATCCCTTTAATGCAAATAAACAAACTGCAATTTTAAATCCTCAAGCAAATACTTTATTAGTTATTTTTAAAATTATTTTAGTTGTTTTATATATTGCTTTAAATAATGATTGGATTTTTATTGTTATAATGGTTTTAGGTAGTTTATTAAATTTAAAATCTTCATTTGAATCACCAACTTATAATTCTTTTTTTTTACAATGTATGGTTTCAATAAGAAATTTTTCAGTTTTTTGGACTTTTTTTTTTTTATTAATTTGTAGAATGTTATCTGATTCAAATTTTAATGGAATGATTTACTTTTTAGCAATTGGTTATCCTTTTATTTGTATTGTTGCATCATTATATTATAGTAATTTATTACAAGAATTTTGTGAAGGAAAATCAAATTTTAAAAACGAAAATGAATTTTTAATGAGAGCAAATTTTTTAAAAGTTTTAATTGATGATTATATAGAAAAAAATATGAGTGTTAGAACTGGAACAAATACTTTTAATTCTTTAAAACAAAAAGAAATTTTATTAAGAGGACAAATTGAAATTCATGAAGAAACTTGTACAAATGAAGAATGTCCCCTTAAAAAATTTTTAGAAAATCAAGGAAATTTTCAAGTTCAAAAAACTTCTCTTTTACATTATATGAATATATTATATGGAGAAGCAATAAAAAAATTTCCAGATTCACAATTAATACTTTTAAATTATGTAGAATTTAATTATGAAAAAAAATATAATTTAAACACAGCAAAAATGTATTTAGAAAAATTAGAAAGATTTAAAAATCCATTAACTGAAGATTATATAATATTTTTTATTAGAAAAAGTGTATCAATGATAAAAAATAATTTTGGTGAAGATGAAATGATTCGAATTGAAGATACACCAGAACATAAATTTAAAAGATTTAAATTATTAATTGATGCATCGACAAAAATGTATGGTGAATTTTGGGGAAATTTAGCAACGAATTTAACATCAAGTTTAAATTTAAATAAATTATTTTATGTCGGAACAAGATTAAATGATTATTTACATGAACTTCAAATTCTTTGGGATGAATTTAAAACATTAAGAATTGATCCAGATCAACAAAGTATATTACAATTATATTCAAAGTTTTTAAAAGAAATTATACAAAATAAATTAAAAAGTGATGAAGTTGATAAAAAAATAAAAGAAGAAATAAATTATGAAATTAAAAAAGGACAAAATGATAAAATTGATATTAATAATGTAGATGCATTATTAGAAAATCAAGATTATATTTTTTATTGTAGAAGTAATGATATGGGAAAATGTCATTTTGTTCAATGTTCAAATTCAATAATATCATTAATTGGTTATACAAAACAAGAAATAATAGGAAAAAGAATAGAAATGTTAATGCCAATTTTATGTCAACCTGATCATGGTAAAATGTTAGGTAAAAGATTAAAAAAATTAAGAGCAATGATGACTGAAAATGCAATAGAAAATATTAAATCAAGAGCAAAAAAACAATTTTTATTATTACCTAAAAATAAAGCTGGTTATTTAATGCCTGTTATAACGAGATATACTATTTATAATGATGATGATTTTTCTAATACTTTTATTATTAAAGTTCTTATGGAAAATAAAGATCCAAAAATTTTATATTCTTATTATGTTTTAACTAGAAATGATTTTACTGTTGATTCTATTACTTCTTCTTCTATTAATTTAGGTTTGTCTATGGAATTATTAAAAAAACATATGATTTCACTTGATAAATTAATTTTAAATGCTGATGAAGAATTTATTAATTTTACTGAACAATATGTTGATTATATTGATGAACCTAAATTAGTTACTTGGGTTTTTCCTGATTATTTAAATAAGAAAAAAAGTTCAAATAATCTTCAAGCTAATAATACAACTACTGAAATTGATTATAATCAAATTATGGAAGAAAGTAGAAAACAAAAAATGAATTTACAAATTTATCCTTTGAGATATAAAGAAAATGAAATTTTAGGTTTTTGTTTTCAATTTTTTGATCTTGATAATGATAAAGATAATATTCAATATGATGAAAATGGATTTTCTGAATTTGAAAAGAAATTAATGATATTTGATATTAAAAAATTAAATTATACAAAAGCAGAAATTGTTACTGTAAAAACTGTAAATGAAGATACAAAAAAAGAAGAAATTGAAAAAAAAAATACAAAAGAAAAAATTGAAGAAACAAATAGATCAAATGAATCAAAAGAAAAAAATGATATAAAAACAAATGAAAAAAATGAAAAAAAGAAAAAAGAAGAATCTGATTCAAAAGAAAGTTTTGTTGAAATTTTTAATCCTCTTACAAAAGAAGCAATACAAGATTTTCAAATAAAACATTCTGATGATATTAAAAAATTTATTAAAATTTTACCTTTTTTTGGAAAAGATATATTACTTAAAAAAAAAACTCCAACTAAACAAGAATTTTCAGCTGGATATGGAATTGAACCAAATATTAATGTAAGTGTTGATGATTTTTTAAAAAAAATAGAAATTAATCATTTATTAGATAAAAGACAAATTGAAAAAGAAAAAAATGAAAAATTTAATATTGATCAAGGTAATAATAATAATGACTTTAATTATTTATCATCATCAACATCATCATTAAATAATTTATTTTCAGATACATCAATGTTAATAATAAAAATTTCATCAATAACATATTTTTTAATATTAGGAATAATATTAATAGTAGAATTTATAGTTTCATTTAATAAAATAAACAATTTATCAGATAGAGTACACTATTCAGATATCTCATATAAAATTTTAACAGATTTAATGTATTCAAAATATTTTATAACTGAAATAGTTTGTGCTCAAAATACATCATATATAATATATGATAATCATTATAATAATAATTCAGATTATATAGAATCAATGAGATTAGAACTTCAAATATATAGAAAGAGATTAAGTGACAATATAGGTTTATTTTCAAATGCAACTGTATCTTTCGGTAAAGATTATATTAAATATACAGATGACTCTATGATTAATATAATGACTTTAACTAATAATATTCCTACTAATGAATCTCAACCTTTTTGGACTGGAATAACTAGAATTGCTACTAGTATTTTTTTTATTTCTACTATTACTGTTGAATATAATACTATTACAATGGAAGAAAGAAATACTTATGAAATTATGATGAATTTACTTAATGATTATTATTTAAGTTGGAAGAAAATTGTTTATATTTTAGTACAAGGAATTTTAAATGATTGTAATATGAATGATATTATTGTTGTTATGTTTATTTTATCTTTTATTTTATCTTTTTTTTTTGGTTTCTTTTCTTATAAAGCTATTACTAAATTTTTAAATGATGGGACAAGACCAGTTGATTTAATTATGACTATTAAAAAATCGAGATTTGAAGATTTAAAATTATCTTGTGAAACTTTTATGAATAAATTACTTAATAAATTCTTAGGTGATGAAGATGATGTTGATGATGATGGTAATGAAAATCAAACTAATATTTCTTCCTCAGCTGATGATATTGTTATTTCTAAATTCAAGCAAAAAAATGAATATAATCAATCAATTAAATCAAATCAACAATATTTAACAATTTTTATAGGAATATTAATTTGTATAGTAATATTTCAAGGTTATTTTATTTTTAAATTTTTATATTCAAAATATACTTTAGTTAAAATAGAAAATTATGCTGATATAAATAATATAACAAGATATAATGAAAATCACTTAATTTTATCATTTAATATAATAAAAAGTTATTTTTTTGATCCTTCAATTCCAATATTAAATAATGCAAATACTCAAGAAATAACAATTGATACTTATGAATCACTTACAGATAGTTTTGAAGAACTTGAAAGAACAACATATCTTAAAATGGAACATTTAAGTAATAGTTATATAAATTTTTTTTATCATATGATAAATGAAAATATTACTGATATTAATACAGGGGAATACACAGATGAAGATTTTTTACAAACTATGATTTATGGATTTAAAAATGTTATTTTAAGATATTTTTCTCTTATGAGAACAACATCAAAATTTAATGTAAATAATATTATGTATGTTCCTTTTAATTCTAATAAAGATTATGGCGAATCAGCTAATATTTTAAGATATGTTATTAGACCTTGGTTTGTTGCTTTACTTGATAAGTTAGATGGGTATTTTGAAAGTAAGATTAATAATATTAAAGTTATTATTACTTTTACTTTCATTTTATTTTTAGTTATTGGAATTATTTTGTATTCTCTTATTTGGAAGAAAATTGAATATAAAATGGAAAAATATTTACAAAGTTCTATTGATTTAATAAATTTAATTCCAGAAGAAATTAAATTTCAAATTTTAGTGAAATTAAATGAAGAAGAACAAAGGGAGAACAAAAATTAAAAAATAATATAATAAATAAATATAAATAAATAAATTTTAATTAAATTTACAATTTATAAAATTCTAGATTTATTATTTTAAAAATTTTTTTTATTTTTTTTAATTTTTTATTTTTTATATTTTATTTTCATCAATTTCAGGTCATTTTATGAAATGAAATATTTGTATTTTTATATGTAAAATATTTTTTTTGATATGAAGGTATTTTTTTCAATTCTTCATCTTTCTTAATTAACTTATTGAATTTTTCTTTTATATTTAAAATATTTTTTGAAATATCATAATTTTCATGATAAATATTATTGTTTATATTTGGAACATTTTTTCTTTTTTTTCCTAAAATTTTTTCAATATGAAAAATTTGTTTTGATTTTTTTTTCTTTATATGTTCTTCAATTTCTATATCAAATAAATCAATTATTTTAATTAAATTTGATATTGAAATTTTGTATTTTTTGAGATTTACAATTATTTGATTCATTTGATCCATTAATTTTATTAAATTTTTTTTTGATTTTATACAATTTTTATTTTTACAAATTTTTTT
>Ga0256407_10007837_pt1 | contig 15870 bp, 26 predicted proteins | sample RumenRJG_04DNA_FD_193489 | JGI IMG/M metagenome (GOLD analysis project Ga0256407, IMG submission 193489) | Bovine rumen microbial communities from Lethbridge, Alberta, Canada - RJG_04 | ecosystem: Host-associated > Mammals > Digestive system > Stomach > Rumen | place: Canada: Alberta...
TGCCATCTATTTTTAAAAATACCCCCCCCCCCATGATATATGGGTATATTTTGCCCTTCATAGGAGTTATATTTCGTTATTTTCGGAAAATTATATTCTAATTCTCCCATATGCGGCATAGTTAAGTATAAGAGGTCATCTTTTAAATAAAACAAAAAAAAAGAAGGTTTTTACACCTTCTTTTTACCAGATTATAAATAGAAATTTACAATCTGGCACATATCTCTGATTAGCAATAGTGCAAACCAGAGTAGCAAGACGAACCAGAGACGTGGGCTGTTAAGGAAGCAGTCCACGTCCTCCCCATTTATGAATCTAATTACATTTCTCATTTTATCCTCTCCTTTCATCTCTATAGTGTATAATTAAAATATTAGATATTAACTAAATAAATTTATCCAGAACCATTATTGGTTCTGGATATTAATGATATTAATTTTATCTATATAGATAAATTATATAATCATTATATGGTGGCCCACCTGGGATTTGAACCCAGGACAACCTGATTAAAAGTCAGGTGCTCTACCTACTGAGCTAGTGAACCACAATAATTGGAGCGAGCGACGGGGATCGAACCCGCATGACCAGCTTGGAAGGCTGAGGCTCTACCATTGAGCTACACCCGCATAATGGTGACACGTATGGGACTCGAACCCATGTTATTGCCGTGAAAGGGCAGCGTCTTAACCAACTTGACCAACGTGCCATAATGGTGGACCCCCTCAGGCTCGAACTGAGGACCGACCGGTTATAGAACCGGTTGCTCTAAACCAACTGAGCTAGAGGTCCCGATTGTACTTTGATATCCCAGACTACACGGATATCTGTCTCTAATTACGCAAGAGAGCTTGAACGGTCGATACGTCCCAATCATCACGCCACGGATTCTTTTCGTGGAGTACGATATATTATTGCGTTGCCCCGAAATCATAAGAGATATATCTGATAAATACACCTCACCTGTCGGAACGCAACAACTTGACACATATCTGGGCCGCCATGACTGCTTTCATCTAAGACCGCCTGCCCCGTAGAGCGCTGACGGTTGAGGCTTACATCATGGTTCCCGACATATCGACTGTGTCATATCGGAGTTTTAACGTCTTGTCTTTGACATAGAGGATCTCAAAAAAGAATTTATCTATTTGCAGAAACCAATGTACCAGATTGATTTCTTCAAATTGCTAATTGGAGCTGACGAGAGGAATCGAACCTCCAACCTGCTGATTACAAGTCAGCTGCTCTACCTATTGAGCTACGCCAGCATATAAAACTGACAATATTTGCTATCTTAGTTATAAGACCCAAATTAATTATTTGTATACTTCTTATAAAAATAATATTACAATCAATTTATATACTTGTTAGTTGGCCTTTATATTTTAATTTCTAGAATATTGGTAAAGCTTTGATCAATCACAATACTAAGCTCATTCATTCAGATAATATGGAAGTGTATATAGAAATGCATAATAAAAATCATAATATTAAAAAAAAAGAAGGGTTTTGTACCTTCTCTCTTAATTCAGAAATAGAATTAATCATTATACCAATCTGACAACGATTCTTCTCTCTAGCACTTCTCTCATCCTATCGATTTCCTCGCACTTAGTTTCATATACGAAGAAATATACATAGTAGTCTATATTGTGCGAAACAGCATTTTCTATAAGAGGATATTCCCTTACTTGGTATTTTAATCCTTCTCTCTCTATTTTATCTGTTGCATCAAATACAGAGTCATTGCAAATTCCATCTACTAACTTTGTTTGTATAAGTTTAAACGGCACACGCTTTTCCTTTACTGTTGAAATACTATCGGAAAGAACTTCAAAGAACTTACCATTATCATCTTCTGCATCAAATATTTCAGCATAGAACTCTGGATAATGAGCATATAATTTATTGAGTTCTGTAAGACTAAATACATGTTTATCATTAGCTAAGTGAAGGTATAATGTCACTCCTTTAACTAGCTCTCCATACAGTTTATCAAATACATCTACTCCTCCACGAATATCCGGATTGGCATCGCAGATTTCTTTCATTGCTGCCTCTATGCACTCAATTCTGTCATTATCATCTGCGTTTATTGAAAACGATACGCATATATTATTAGCGTCTTTTTTGTTTTCATCTCGAAGATCATTAAGAAATGGTGCGATATGATATACTATATCATTCTTGAATTCATTGCCTTCTAAATACATAATTATCATACTCCTTTCATATATATAGTATACATATGAATTCTATTTCATATTAAAAAAAAAAGACTACAGGGATCAACCCTGTAGTCTAATTTTTATTCTAGATTCTAACAATTCCGCCTTTTGTTCATTACTATCATCCCAATTTGTTATATAATATTTTTCTAATTTTACCTATCGATCCTGTTAGAGCTTCTTTCTCTAAATCCTTTATCACCTTATTCATTTCTTCACTTTCAGATTTATACATGAAGACGTGCTCATTATAATCTGTATCATCAAATACAATCTTTATCGTTTCACATTTCAATCCTTCTTGTTTTGCTCTATCTATTACGGCATCAGTAATAAAACTATTATCAAGTACTATCTCCTTCATTAAAGGATCATCAAGCACTTTAGATTTTCTACGTAAAAGATGCATGTAATGTATATTACTTTCCTTTACGTCGACAAGTTCTTTAAAAAGATACCTAACGTCTTGATTTAAAGAAAAATGATCTCTGTTATAATCAGCATCTAAAAAGCCCTTACAATAATTAGCATAGGACTTAAAATCAATTTTATCAATTTCTGGAGGATTATATATAGGTGTATCATCAAAATACCCAGTATAGCATTGAGGATGCTCGATATATAATCTATCAATATCTGGATGATCATATCTATCCTTATCCTTCTCTAAGAATAAAATCCACACTAATCCTTTAGCTCCTACTGGTATTTTATATGCTTTATCAATAGGATCTTCAAGATCAAATACATCTATTCTTCCACAGATATCTGGATTGGAATCGCAAATTTCATCCAATGCTAGTTTTATAGTATCTGCTGTACATTCACAATCATCATTCTTCATAAATACAAATGATCTGCATATGTTATTGACTTTTTTTTGCTTTCATCTCTAAGATCATCAAGTAGTGGTACTATGGAATTTACTAGACGATCCTTCCACCACATATTAAATTCATCAAAGTTCTTTCTCTTCTCTTCTTTCATAAGTATCACCATACCTTTCTGCTCCTTTTTTGGAGCATAGAATGTTGCTCTTGAATAGATTTGTACGCCTATCCATATATATGATATATAATATACAATATTTTTGCGAGACCCTGAGTAAGGTCTCGCATTCTATATATATATATTTTTTTTTTCACATAAATGAATATTCAAAATCATGGCCATAACCGTCTCTATATAATGATACTCCATATACAACCGGTAAGATAGTCTGTGTACAAAACGTCCCGTGAAAATTATCACAAATATATCCATTTTTTAATTCACAAATGGTACCATTATCTCCTTCTCCTAAGTCATAAGTATACCATCCCTCTGGTAAGGTTTCTCTATCTGCTTTAATAGTACTAAAGAAACCTTTGTAATCTTTATTGCCGATCGAAATCATAAAAGTATGTTTATCAAGTTCAAATACTTCATCAAGACTTGGTAAATTCATTTTCATCCACCTTCAATCCCATAAATCTGTAAAATAAGTTGCGAAAAGATTTAATCCTTCTTGTACTTTATCTTCATATTCCTTCTGTACTTCTTTTGATGGACGTTCTTCTTCAAGTAGGTCTGTAAAATGAACTTTGTTTTCTTTATCGACGTATATCAACGGTACATTTTTGCTCTCTGCAACTTTCCGTTTCTTTTCGAAGAAGATACTATGTGGACTGTCCGGATAATCACGTACAATCTGGTCAAAAGACCAGATCATCTTATCAATAGCCTTCTTCCATTCTTCAAATTCATTAAATCCTACTGGATGTGAAGTCGTATTATATTTCTTATGTGTCTTAAGCCCATCTAAAATAAATACAGCTAATGCAATGAATGCGTCATAACAGTATTTATGTGGAAACACCGGAATTCCGTCATGAAGCTTTTGAATCTGTTTCTTACGAGTGTTCATTTTTTAACTCACCTCATAATAGATCACATAATTTAATTCGACATATTTCTTGGCCATACGCAAGAACTCTTGAAATCGTTCTTCCAGCCAAGCATTGGTATCTTTATCCTTGCGATTGAATCGGATTTTCTTGTCTTGAAAATCTTTTTCAAGCTGTAGAATATCATCTTTATTGAGCAATAAGTATTCCTCGTCCAAAGTATTGCTCCCATGCGAAGGAGAAGCGGCAACCTTCTTTTCCCAAAGAGTATGCATCCAGTCATAGATCTCATGATCTTTTGAGAAGCTTGCGAATTCCTCCCAACTATATTTTGTGCCATGATTATCACTGAAATCAAAGTCATCAATGATATCTTCTTTTTCAACAGCATAAAAGTTTTGTACCATTCCCATATTGATCACTTTCCTTTCTTATCAATCGGCTTATTCTTCAAACTTTCTCCAAATCTTCCAGAATTCTTCTTCAGCATCTGGAGCAGTTGCATCAATTACACAGATTCCATTCGGGATTGGCTCCATTCTTTGATATCTATCACGGACAAGATGCTCGGGAGTATAATGGAGACCAGCAGCATATCTATTCCTTATAGGAGTATACAAAAGACGCTGCTTATTTTGCTTAAGAAGCACATCAAGAGGAAGACTTGAAAAGTCTAAGGCAATTATATGGAAATCATATGGGTCTGCAAGACTTTTATAACGCTTAATAAAGTCCTGCGTGAAATTACAAGCATCAATGACTGTATCAGATCCATTCTTCATACGTTCCTCCAAAGCCTTGAAGATAAGTTCCCAGACTTCTTTGTCATACTTTCTGCTGAACTGCATGCATGAATGATGATCCACTTCCATGACTTTTGGTTCGGAAAATAAGAGTCTTATAGTGTCTGGGCTGATGGTAATATATTCCAAACCAAGTTTCTTGATGAATGTAGATTTTCCGGATCCTGGTGCTCCATGCATTAAGACAAGTCGCTTTGCCATATCTATTATCCTCTTTCTTTAGTCAAGCAAGTGTAATTTTTTCATATGCATCCATTTTGAAACCATGAAATCATTTAAAATGCCTTTTACTAAGGTATATTCCGCATCAACGAACATCTTCTTACCACTTGTAAAACAGATCAGAGTGCAAGGCTTATCCATCGCTTTAGCTTCGGATATATATTCGACGTGATTCATATTAACAGTGACATGCTTGCCACACATACCAATGAATTCAACAACTGATTTGCTCGTTTTCTCTTCCATAATTACCCTCCTTAAAATAAAAAAGAAGCCAGATGCGTTATCGTATCTGGCCTCTTTCTTGCTCTTACTTAGCAACCATCAGATTTCTTCTTCAATAGTTGCAGCACATTTTGAATACTTAACAACATCTCCATTCTTGCTTTCCCAGCACCCCAGAACAGTTGCTTCTACAAGATCTTCTTCCTTATCTTCTGTATCGAAATAATTTTCTCTCACGATCTTTTCGAAAAGATTGCGTGCTGCTGTCTTCGTTGCACGGACATGGTACGTCATACCGTTCTGAAGATCGTCTACCGTAATTAAGTAGACATTCGTGCTTAAGCATACATTTTTCATGGCACTATACCTCCAAAATCGTACTTATTGATGCATTCTTGACCTTATTTCATTTATAACTCAAGCAACTTTTTTGTGACGATATCTTTGATATATTTATCGCACTTCGTCAGATCTTTGCAAGGAGTCACATCAACAATTCCATCAAAGTCTGTTGTTCCTTCTACCCACTTTCCTGGACGAAACGTAATTTTCTCTCCAGTAAAGTCTTTTAATTCTTCCATGTCTTTACTCTCGATCCGCTTGATCTCTAAATCTTGAATATCTTTATCTTTATCGGCGTATCCATGAATTCCAACGATTTTCTTATAAGAAGTAGGATTAAGTTCTACTTCTTTAATGCAAAGTTTATCACAACCATCGAATGGAATCTTATTGTTTTCCTCGACATAAGCCATTGCTTCTTTTTTATCGAGAAAAACGCTTTCAGCATGAAATACATAATCAAATATACCTACTAAATATGCTTTCACTTTTATTCCTCCTAATAAATAGACTCTAAAAATCATTTCGTAGCCCAGATATCTTTCCTTATTTTAAGATAAAAATCAAAGTAATTTTTTATCATAATTTTGAGAAAAGATTTGTTTGATTATAGCCGTTTTTAAAGTATGATCTTTATCCTTGTCTTTGTCTAACTCCCAATAGCAAGGATAAGAGAATTTAGTAAACATTTCTATTATATCTCCGATCTTTATGTCCTTTTCTTTTGCAAACCAAAGAAGTTTATATGCGGTATAGAAGTTAGACATCTCTGAATAACTATGGCCACTTACTTTGTAAGAAAAGAGTCTATACTTAATCTCACCTGACCATTTCTCTGATTTATTAAGATGCTCATCATATAAATTATAAAGAGCGAGAAAATCTTTTCCTACTCTTTTATCAAATTCCTTATTTAGATCATCTATTATTGTTTCTTCTTCGTCGTAAGGAATTTCTACTTTTATCGGCATTTTGCTTGAATAATGCAAATCGATAAACATTGTTACATATGAGCGAAGTTCGCTCAACGTCATTTCAGAAAATTTCTTCTCTGGCTTCCAAAAGTCTTTCCCATACTTTTGGAATCTATTCATAATATACTTTTCAGTATCGAATTGGTTTTTCATCAAAATCCACCTCCAAAACTGCAAAACCGAAATGATAGGATACCATGTGCAAACAATAGAAATACAAAAAAGAGGGAGAACCCTCAATAGGATTGGATTAGCAATCATCCAACCCTACTATGGTTTCTCCCTCAAGGAGAGAAGATCTTTTGATCTCCTTTCCAGTTACTGGATCGATTTCGACCCAGTATTTCACGTTACTCCCCTCTGGGACTGGAACTAATACATTCCAGCTCCTTTCAGAGTCGTAATCTAAAATAGTGTCGACTTTCATTTTCATATTTCTCACCTCTTTTCATTATTATAATATATCATTTATACATAAATTACAAAAAAAAAATAACCACCCTTATGAGGAATAGTCATTTTTTACATCAGAACTTCTAGATCTCTGATTACTTTGAAATAGCATCGTCAATGTACTGCAATACTTTGCATACATCATCGTCTTCTTCAGATTCGATGAAAAAACGACCTATTAGTTAAGCTAATAACCACATCTCCTACCTTAAAGTAATCAATGCAGTTGTCATATCCGTCTGAATCTACCCAACTATCGGATTTGACATGGAGCTGATCTTCATAGTCATACGGGTCGAAAGTGGTATACACCCCGACTCCAAAATATTCAGGTACTGTTTCTACCTCTTTCACCCAAGGATATTTTTTGAATAATGCCGGATTTGTTTTCATAATAAACTCCCCTTTCTAGGAACACTCCTTAAATAGACTACTACATCTATCACATATATAGTATGCAATATTTTTTAATTTTGCATTTTACAAAAAAAAATACCACGGGATTAATCCCGTGGTACATAGTAAGGTATTACTGCCAGGAGATGCAGAGCTTCTTTACCCCCGTTTCTTCTTTGAACTCGCTGGTTTTAAAACCAGCGGGCTCAAGAATCTCGTGTTCCAATGTCGGCATGTGCAATGCCGACATCTTATACATTGGGAGAGAGACTCCGCTCTCTCCCTCATCCGCCGCCTGACGGATGTCGTGAAGCAGCATTCTCAGCTGCATCTCTTTAGCAGTTCCATTGAATGTCTTCATAATGGATTCAATAGAGTTCATGATATATCACCATGACCTTTCCGCCACTATTTTAGTGTGGCATAGAGAAACTTTGCTTCTTGAATAGATTCTCGTCTATTCACTGATATAATATGCAATCAAATATTTCTAGTTTTACAAAAAAAAAATACTACCATTATGAGGAATGGTTACTTTTTTATATTAGAACTTCTATGTCATCTGATGCATTCTCAAGAGACCATTTCATGATACACATGATCAATATATTCTAATGCGCTGGTGATTTCATCCTCATCTTCAGATTCGATAAAGAATGATTCATAATCCAGGTTCGCAGTTATATCTCCTACTTTAAAGTAGTCAATGCTGGTATCATTCCCATCTTCATCTTCCCATTCATCAGTTTCAACATGAAGCTGATTTTCAAACATATACGGGTTGAAAGTGGTATAAATAGTCACTCCCGAAGATTCAGGAACAGGTACTACCTCCTTAATCCAAGAATATTTCTTAAAGAATTCCGGATTTGTTTTCATAATAAACTAACCCCCTTTCTAAGTTAATGAGCAAGACTTCTTAAATAGACTATTATATCTATTCACATGTATGGTATGTAATAATTTTTACATTTTACAAAAAAAAAATGCTAACAAGTGTTAGCATTTTTGTGAGACACTGAGTCAGGGCCTCGCTATCTTTTCAAACTCTATAGAGAAATTTACTCGAAACTGTAATAAAAGTCATTATTGTCAGTATATAACGATTTCCCCATCTTTAATCAGTAGCATATTCTGTATACAGAACGCACCAGAATGATTAGTGCAAATATATCTTCTGTCAACTCGCAGATATTGCTGTCATCTCATTCTCGTAAGTCATAAGTGTAACTCCAGAACCAAGATTTCCTAAAATGACGGAATCCCCCATCTCCTCTCCGATTCTAACAAGATCATACTTAATACCGTAATCATTTAATGACTCAAAAAATTCTTGGTTTTTATGAATCTTTTCGCCAGTGATATCAGCAATACTAGCAGCATACCACTCGATACTATTCCATACAAGAAGATGGTATTTCTTATCTTTTGAAATCATATTTTTATCGGCATCGTCAATCAAATTCTCAACTGTAAAATGCCCACCAAGATTGTACTTCTTATCCCAATCTTTTGCAGCTTTTAAAAGTTTATCTGTATCCTTTGCCTCAAATACAACTACAACATCACTGCGATATCCCATGTATAAAGCTCCTTTTGATTTTCATAGCTAAAGGCAATATATTATTGCCTTTAGACTTATTTTATCTTAATAATATTCATAAACGGAATTTGGATTGACACCATGGCCTTTCAAAATCTCGGCTGCACATTTTACAAGAGAATCGGACTCTACGTGATTCTTTGTAATGACGGTTACACCTCCTCCAACATAACGAAGCTTCTCATGACCAGCATACATGATACACGTTCACCTGCCTTTTAGATGCTTGTCAAGTGGAGTATGATTTGAAGAAAAAAAGAATGCCGCTGGCATTCCTCCTTTCTCATTCACTCGCCTTATTCAGCGAGTTCCTTGACCCTGTCCAGAGCCAGGTCAAGCGTTTCAAAATCTCCTTTGAAACGCCACTTATTTTTATACGGAAAAGTGGGATCGTACTCTTCCACTTTCCACATCTTTGTCCGAATAAAAGTCCAGTCCCAGATTTTGAATCTGTGACCGTTATGTTTGACGATATACCCCCTTTCTACAAAATATTCCGGATCATCATCCTCTGAGGCAAAAGGTGATACCCAAGGGTCACAATAACCCTCAGAAAGGATTTTATAATTCGAAATATAATCAAACTTATTCATAATTACCACCATTACCTTTCCGCCACTATTTTAGTGTGGCATAGAAATTTTCCTTCTTGAATAGTCTCTTTCAACTATTCACTTATATAATATACAATCAAATAATCCTATTTCTACAAAGAAAATGACCACCATTGTTAGGAATGATCATTTTTATTTTGGTATTAGAATTCTTATTTCTTTCCTTCAACTATTTTATCTGTGATATCCTTCATTAAAAACTCTTCCATAGATTCACCTCTATAGCCTAATAGAGTACCTAAGCAATACTCATATTCAAAGCTATGTGCTTTAAACTTATTGTATATTATATTCAGTAATATTTTCTGATAGTTGTATTTGAATATAAACACTGAGACGTATTTGGTATCTGGAGGATCATTATCATCGGTTTCAAGTTCAACCACGTAGTACATGAAATGAAACTCAGTTGCTTGCCCGATGATATAATCTATATCTTTGGATATAGATTCATCATCTCCACTTACTAATGTTTCAAAGCAATCTCTTATACCTTTCTCCATCAGATATAATTCATTTAACAATAAACTTTTGTGTACCACTGCCAATTCTCCTTTCTTAAGAGATCGTTTCGTCGATGTATTGTAATACCTTGAAGATATCATTATCATCTTCGGACTCTATATAAAACGAGCCTCTATGCATATCCACAGTTACGCCATCTACTTCGAAGTAGGAATCTACCTCCTCTCCAGCAGGATCAAGCCAGCTTCCTGTTTGAGTATCAAATAGGTCTTCATACTCATATGGGTCAAATGCTGTGCGCACCTCGACCCCAAGATATTCAGGGTCTCCAGTAATCGACCTAATCCAAGGATATTTTTCGAAGAATTTTGAATTAATTTCCATAGTAAATATCTCCTTTCTAAGAACAAGCAAATTCTCCTTGAATAGATTATTGATCTATTCACTTATATAATTTATAATCAAATTCCAATTTTCAAAAATAATTTTCTTAATTGATTGAATTACGCTATTAAAAAAAAAAAATAAACCCATAGGAAAATCCTATGGGTTTGCCGCCTATCACTGGCGGTAATACCCAAATAAGGCGAGCTCAATGCGCGCCTTATTTTTCTCTTCAGTATCAGAAGAGCTGAAGAAGATTTTGATACCGCTGAATCCGTTATTGACTTCTAAGGTCTGAACGTCGATGTCCATAGCCCCATCGATGCCAGACTCCTTGGCAATCTGGTAAATAACATGAATAAGGCTCTGAGAAAACATAGTAATTATCTCCTTTCGTATCACAGTAAATTCACCGAATAGATATACTATATCTATCCATTTTCACTGATATAATATGCAACTAAAAAATCTTAATTTAACAAAAATATTTTACCAGAGCAATTAGGCTCTATATAATTATCTCTATACCCAGATATTAGTTCGAATCAGATGAATGAATGAATGAGACTACGCTCATGGAAAAGTGTTGAAAATAAATGGCCGAAAAATTAGTAAAAACAAAAAAAAAATAACCACTGGAAAATTTCCAGTGGTTATATCTACTTTTACAAATTTTCCTCTTTTTAAGTCAATACAAGTAGTTTAGTGAAATAACTCATGTAAATCATATCATACCTTATTTAGCTCTTACGCACAGGAATAGAATTGATTTCAGAATATATAACTTTTCCTTTGTCGATGCATCTTACCATGAATTCTTCTGGAGTTAATCCAAACTTCTTATTGGGCTTATACTTAGTAACAATGATTGGATTATCCTTATCATGGGTTTCTTTATTCTCTCAATTCAGGAAGCACTTCATTTGTCCAATATTTAAGCTTTATAGCGTCTGGCACGTTGAATCTCTCCTTTTATATTGTAATGGCCGAATAGTGAACTCTATTTTTAGAAAAGAAATTGATATACCACCCCATCCAACTTGTGGATGGGGTAGAATCTTATTCATTATAGCTTGTTCTAATATCGGTTACTGCTCAACGGTCTCCATTGTCTATATAGACCTCTTTTTTAGTATAAATATCATTAGAATTAGAAATAACAGCTTTTCTTAATCTATCAACATCATGTTTCCATTCTTTGGTCCATTTAACCAAATCTTCCCATCTTGATGGAGTTAGCCATATAGAAGAATTATCTCTCTTAATTCTTCTATACCAAGCTTTTAGCATAGACGTTCCTTTAAATATAAATGGATATAAAATAAATTCTTTATTATTATGCAAAAATGTAGTCTGAAATCCTTCTACTACACAATATAAATCTTTTTGTTTAGATATCCATTCACAAAAATCTACTGTCATTTTTCTAATTTCTTTATTTGATCCTAATTTTTTAACTTTCTTTAATCCCAATTTTTTAAGTTTATCAGCATTACCATATTTATTATAAAGATAATTAAAATCAATATTATGCTCTACTAAATATTTATATAGTACAGGATCTTGATTTAATACATCTTCTGGGCTTCGTTCTTTTTTAACTAGCCAAAACATAAGACTATCTAAACTAACCCATTGTATATTATACATGTCTCTAATTTGTTTACTTAATGTAGACTTACCAGAGCCAGATGTACCACATACAAATATAATATTATATGGATTTTTGAATTTAGACATATTACAATATATATCATCTTCACTTAAAATCATTGGCATTTTCTCATAAGATTCATCTAATAACTCTTTAGACTCAATAGTTTTAACAAATACCCAATGGTCTAATTCATGACCAGTATTTGTATATCCTAGCTTTTTTGCGCAATGCATGCTCTTTTTATTATCGTCCTTTGCAAGCCAAACCAATCTATTATATTTAGGATTAGAGATTACAAACTGCTCTATAGCATCTTCTAATTCCTGAAGTACACCCATTCCCCTATATTTTTCCCTTATTGCTACAGATACAATAAGTTCTCCTTTATGAATGCCAGGTCTTTTCATGTCATATAGCATAACAAATCCAGCATTTTTTGTATTACGCTTTATAATCCATCTGAATACGGTATATGGAGAATCTATGAAATGATTTCCTAAATATAACTTCTCTTGCGGAATAAGCGTATCATATATAGCATACACTTCTTTCCATAAACAATTTGTTTTCATCATATTATACTTCACCTCTACTTTGGATTATTCATTTGTATTGTATACAATCGAGTTTCCCATTGATCAATATATTCAAACAGTCCGGTTTATTCTTCTGAACTTTTGCATAATAAATATGCCTCTACCCAATTAAGGGTAGAGGCATATAAGAATGATGATTTCATACTTTGATTGTATCTAAGAATTACTGCTCAATCAATGGTTGCTTAAGAATAACCAAAGTATCTCCGTGTTCGCTTTCATAAAAGTTATCTTTCGCAGCATCTACAGCTTTAAATATTTCTCTTTTAATAATTTCGAAATCTCCATTTTTATAATTTATATAGCGATCCAGAATAATCTTTACGAATTTTTGCTTTGCTGTATCTTCAGTTGAGCATACAACATATTCTGGATCGCTATTATGATTATCAATAACAATTAGCCAAACACTCTTCATCTTCAATTTCCTTCTCTCTTAATTACAAAAACTAAACCTACTTTGCATTGTTAACTGCATTTGCAATATTCGTAATTATATCAATGACATGTTCTTCCACACCAGAGATATTATCTGGTGTAATCATTGATGCTGCAATCATCGCATACATCGTTTTCTTGTCTGGTACTAATACCAATACCAGTACACTTACGATTATAGTGACTGCGCAAATTTTTAATGCTTTAATTACGTACTTTTTAATTTTTTCTGAATCTGGAGGATCCACAGCAAGCCCTATGCCTAGTAGAAGCAAAATAACCATAGAAACCATTAAAACAAAAATTGATAAGTCATAAATTGTATTTGCGACATGAATAAGATATATCCATGACGGCGGGATAATTGGATTCATAATTGGTTCCTTTCTCTACTGAATCATCTTTATAAGTAAAAAGCCCATAATCAACTACTGGTTTTCTTTTACAGCATTTGCCAAATTGACTATTACATCTACGATATCAGCTGCCAACACTTCTGCATCATCTACCTCTGTGGCCATTTGTAATGCAAAAAGAGTCTCATCGAATTGATCTAGCAATCTATCTGAAGCATCTTCTATAATGTTTGTATTACAAATATCTGACAAATATTGCTCTCCTTTATCATCTAACCAAGTAACAAAGAAATTATACTGCCCTTTATTTGCAATATATTTCCATTGCTCATACGTACAATCCTCACCTAATAAAGATGGTGTCATACGTTTCATTGCATCCTGTAATTCCTGGAGTATCCTCCAAAGATATACACTCTTAATATCGGTATTGCTATTATCATGTTGTATAAAATATAACCAAAATTTATTATTCATAAGTATTATCCTTCCACAATAACTTTACCAATTCTTCAATATATATGCTATCACGCTTATGAATGGCGTAGACGAATTATTCGTCTACGCCATATTTCTATATATTAAAATATTACAAAAATAATATGATAAATCTGGCAGGATCGCTAGGACTCGAACCTAGACCGATGGTTTTGGAGACCATGTTCCACCAATTGAACTACAACCCTGTATTGGTGGGGTTATCAGATTTGAACTGATATGGTATTTAAATACCGAAAGATCCTTGGCTCTTTTGTGTCTTCCTATTTCACCAAACCCCATAAATAAAAAATGGCTCCTCGGACTGGACTCGAACCAGTGACATACGGATTAACAGTCCGTCGTTCTACCGACTGAACTACCGAGGAATAAATGGTTCAGATAACACGATTTGAACACGATAAATCTTGTCTACCACCAAAGCAAGAATTCTACCAAACCAAACTATATCTGAATCATTAATATGTCTGATTGCTAATTATTTATTATTTTTAGTAAGATTACCGATCTTACTAATAGTTTTGTTTTTATCAACACATAGCAACTTTTAATTTACAGTATGCGTAATCACGCATACTGGAACAGCCAGTTATTGATTTTTAACAGCTTTTGCAATCTTAGAAATCAAATCTACAATTTGGTCTTCTGTAATAGAGATATTATCTGGCGTGATCATTGATGCTGCGATCATTGCATAAATCGTTTTCTCATTTGGGATAAACATTATCAAGATAATGCATATTGCTACTAAAATCGCACAGATTTTGATAATCTTGCGCATCACTTTCCCCTCTTCTTCATAATCTTCACAAATACAATCTGCAATTAAAGGAGACATGACCATTGTGAATGCTGATACGAACAGAATGAAGATTGATAAACCATAAATTGCATTGATCATATGAATCAAATAAATCAATGCTGGAGAAATAATCGGTTCCATTTTATTAATCGCCAATCCTTTCTATTTTCCTGAAAATTACCAAATGTTTAAAGTTAGTGTACATGCATCATATGATCAATATACTCATCCTTACATACTTCAAAGTAATTAATAGCCGCTTGATATGCTTTAAAATGCTTTTGATTTGGTGTTTTCCCATGAGGCCCATATACATCTTCTATGCGTTTTTTAAAGCTATCAAGATTGTTACCATTATCATCGTCCCAACATCCACATTTAACAAAATCATTGATGGCATCATAGTAAGTGCATCTATGACTACTTCCTGCGCCTTCTACCATAAAAATCCCATTAGGGAGAAGCGCTCCACGAAGAACAGCATTTTGGATTTTTGACCTGAAAAAATTTGCCACTCTAAAATCTGAATTACTAAGATTCGAACGGCATAAATTTGCATTACTAATATCTGCATAAGAAAGATCAGCACCATAAAGATCTGCGCCTCTAAAATCTACTCTGAGTAAGATTGCGCTATTGAGTATTGCTCCGACAAGTTTTGCTTCACTAAGATTTGCATGGCAAAGTATTGCTTTGTAGAAATTTGCGTTGCTAAGATCTGTTCCCATGAAGTTTGCGTTGCTAAGATCTGTTCCCATGAAGTTTGCGTTGCTAAGATCTGCGCCATGGAGATCTACATTACTAAGATCTTTATTGCTAAAGTCTGCCCGTTTTCCTTTTTTACCATTTGTATCTATCCATTCTTTATGACTACGAAGTATTTCATCTATTTTTTCTTTTTCCATTGTTTTTTCTCCTTTTTTTTTTA